>Ga0316231_1002000_pt1 | contig 20659 bp, 19 predicted proteins | sample TBH18027metaG_FD_206002 | JGI IMG/M metagenome (GOLD analysis project Ga0316231, IMG submission 206002) | Freshwater microbial communities from Trout Bog Lake, Wisconsin, USA - TBH18027 | ecosystem: Environmental > Aquatic > Freshwater > Lake > Hypolimnion/Profundal zone | place: USA: Wisconsin...
CGGGCCGAACTGGCCCGGCTGGCCATGCCGGAGGCCAGCCGGGGGCTGCTGGAGCAGATTCCCTGACTTTTTAACCGGGGAGGGTATATGATGAAAATTCCTGCGCTAATCAAGGCAATGAACGGTGTTGACAGGATGCGATGGATCGGTGTTACCGGAGAGATCATGAAGAAATTAGTCCTCGGACTTCTTTTCGCTCTGGCGCCCTTGCTCTCCGCCCAGGCACCGCCCAACCAGGAAGTGGTGCTGTCCGCCTCGGCCGGCTCCAAGCTGGGCATCGCCTTGCCTTACCCCCGGATTTCGGGGTTGCCGGAAGCCACCGTAACCAATGAATTCCATCAAGTTCTAACTAAGGATCTGGAGGAGGCGGGACCTTTCGCCGTGATCCAGAAGGACCTGCCCGGCGCCACCGATGCGGCCAGCTACAAGGCCTGGGCCGACACCGGGACCGAGTGGCTGCTCACCACCGCCATCAACCGGAGCGCCGGCGGCGACCTGGAGGTGATGATCCAGGTGGTGGACGTCATGGCCGGCCAGGGCAAGAACGTCAAGGCCGTGATGAGCAAGCGCTACACCGGCAAGGACGGCGCCCTGCGCCGGATCGCCCACAAGATCTCCGACGACCTGATGGCCCGGCTCACCGGGGACCAGGGGGTCGCGTCCACCCGGGTGGTGTTCGTCAAGGAGGCCGGCCGGGGCATCAAGGAGATCTACCAGGTGGACCGGGACGGCGCCAACCCGTACCCCCTGACCAACTACAGGAGCCTGACCATCTCCCCTTCGGTCGCGCCCGACGGGCGGCTGGCCTACGTGACCTACAAGGGCGGGGCGCCCGAGATCTGGGGCCAGCGCGTCCCCGGCGGACCCCAGGTGAAACTCTATCCGCCCTCCGGCAAGGCCGAGGGGCATTGCTTCTGCCCGTCCTGGTCGCCCGACGGCAAGCGCCTGGCGCTGGTGCAGAGCGACCGCCGGGGCAACACCGACATCGTCATGCTGGACCTGGCCAGCGGCAGGGTGCGCCGGCTGACCGACAGCAACTGCATCAACACCGACCCCAGCTGGAATCCGGCCGGGACCCAGCTGGCCTTCACCTCCGACCGGGAGGGCGGCCCCCAGGTGTTCCTGATGGGCGATGACGGGTCGAACGTCCGCCGGCTCACCCAGGAGGGCACCTACAACGGCAGCCCCGCCTGGAGCCCCACGGGATCGATGATCGCCTACGTTTCCAGATTTGAAGGAAAGTTTGATCTATTCGTCTATAAACTAGGTGAAGGAAAGTCTTATCAGATCACCACCGGCGTCGCCAGTTCCGAATCGCCCTCCTGGTCTCCAGATGAGCGCAGGATCGTGTTCTCGAGCGGCAGCCGGGGCGGGATGCAACTGTATACCACCGACCTTTCGGGCAATACTTTGCGTAAATTGATCAGCCTCGATGGCTGTCAGAGCCCGAAATGGACAAGAGCTCGCTGAGAAAAAAAAGGCTGCCCGGATTCCCTGGGACTTGTTAACCTTATTCGCGTTGGAGGATCCAAACATGCGATTCGCTCGTAACCTCATACCCCTTGCAGTGGTTCTCACTTTGGGGGTGGGAGTGGCCTGCAAGAAGCCAGCCCCCGCTCCCGCTGAGCCGACAGCGCCCGCAGCTGCCACCGCCCCTGTGACCAGCGACGCCGACGCCCAGAAGCGCGCCGAAGAGGAAGCCGCCCGGCGCAAGGCCGAAGCCGAAGCCGAGGCCGCCCGCAAGGCCGCCGCGGCCGCCGAGATGGCCAGGCAGGAGAAGTTCAAGAACGACGCCGCCGCCGCCCTCAAGGACATCAACTTCGAGTTCGACAAGTCCGACATCCGCGAGATGGACAAGGCCAAGCTGCAGGCCATCGCCGACTTCCTCAAGGCCTATCCGGAAGCCAAGATCCAGATCGCCGGCAACTGCGACGAGCGCGGCACGGTGGAATACAACCTGGCCCTGGGCGAGCGCCGCGCCCATGCCGCCCAGAACTACCTGACCGGTCTGGGCGTGGCTGAAGCCCGCCTGTCCAGCATCAGCTTCGGCAAGGAAAAGCCCGAAGTCCAGGGCCACGACGACCAGAGCTGGCTGATCAACCGCAACTGCCAGTTCTCGCTTCAGTAGGTTTTAGGTTCAAACTGGGGGCGGAGGAACCAGGTTCCTCCGCCCTTTTTTGCTCAAGGAGTCGCCCATGCTCGCACGCCCCTGGATTGCCGGACTGGCCCTCTGCGGCCTCATGGTCTGCGTCGGCTGCGCCACCCCGGATCAGCTGAAACAGAACCAGAATGAAATCGGTGATCTGAAGCTCGAAGTGTTCAAGCTGCGCAGCCAGGTAGAGGAAGCCATCAAGAAGGCCGACGAGGACCGGGGCGCCGCCGCCGAAGGCCGGACCCAGGACCGGCGCTTCCAGGCGGATCTCCAGGAAACCCTGCGCCGGCTGCAGGAAACCACCCGGATCCTCAGCAACCGCCTGGGCGACGCCGCGGTGCGCAAGCCGGTCAAACCGGCCTCGGCCGCGCCGGACGTTCCGGCGGCCACCCAGGGCGACGACGAAAAGGCCTTCAGCGCCGCGGTGCTGGACTACAACCGGGGCAACTACGCCATCGCCGCCGACGGCCTCAGCCTCTTCCTCAAGGCCAATCCCCAGTCCGCCCAGGTGCCCGACGCGCTGTTCTACCTGGGCCTCTGCCACTACAACCAGAAGCAGTACGACAAGGCCATGCCGGTCTTCGACCAGATCCTGCGCGAGCACGCCAGCTCCGCCCAGTTCCTCCCGGCCAAGCTCAAGCGCGGCCAGTGCCTGCAGCGCATGGGCCTGAAGCCGGCCGCCATCAAGGCCTTCAAGGAGATCACCGACGGCTTCCCCGGCTCGCCCGAGGCCCGCACCGCCCAGCAGGAACTGGCCGACCTGGGCTTCTGAACCAAACGTCAACCGGCGGCATCAAACGTTGTGAGCTGAAAGCGGGGCCCCCAGTCCAATCCTGATGCCGGCTGCCGGTCAATGAAGGACGGTCAGCGCCGCGCCCCAGTCCTCGGAGCTGAGCGGCAGAAAGCTGGCGGGCTGCCCCAGGTGCCCGCGCAGCCGCTGGTCCCGCTTGCCCATGGGCAGCGCGGCCAGCGCCTCGGGCTCGACCCAGCACAGGCCGTCAGGCGCGGCGCGCGGGGTCTCCAGGCGCAGGGCCAGGGGGTGGATGGTCTGCCGCAGGTGGGTGTAGACCTGCACCCAGCCGGGCCAGGCGCGGCCCTGGGCGGCCCGGTAGGGCAGGGCGTCCTCCGCGGCGCCGGCGGCCATTCCGGCCAGCACCCAGGGCCAGCTCCAAAGACCGGCCAGCAGGCCGCGCTTGGCCGGGGGACGGAGCAGCCAGCCGGCTGGGGATTCGATGGCAACCAGGTAGAGTTCGGTCTCCTTGGGTTTGGCCCGGGGCAGCACAGGGGGGATGCGCCCGGTGCTGCCCTCCCGGTGGGCCCGGCAGGCCTGGCTGAGCGGGCAGGCCGGGCAGTTCGGCGTGGGCGGGCACAGGGTGGCGCCCAGTTCCATGATGGCCTGGGTGAGCCGGGACGGCCCGTGGGCGGCCAGGGCCGGTTCGAGCCAGACCCGCAGGGCCGGGGCGGCGCGCCGGGGATCGTCCTCGAGGCCCAGCAGCCGGGCCGCGACCCGGAACCCGTTGCCGTCCAGGGCCGGGGTGGGCCACTGGAAGGCCTGGGCGGCCACGGCGGCGGCGGTGTAGGGCCCGAGGCCGGGCAGCGCCATCAGCCCCTCCAGGTCCGCCGGCCAGCCCTGCCGGGCCAGGATCCCGGCGGTCAGTTGCAGGTTGCGGGCGCGCCGGTAGTAGCCGAGCCCGGCCCAGAAACCGTGGATCTCGTCCTCGCCGGCAGCGGCCAGGGCCGCCAGATCCGGAAACCGGGCCATCCAGCGCTGGAAATAGGGAATGACCGTGGCCACCTGGGTCTGCTGCAGCATCACTTCGGAAACCAGCACGGCGTAGGGGTCGGGGTGCGGATGGTCCAGGTCTTCGGCGCGCCAGGGCAGTCGGCGTTTCACCTGTTCAAACCAGGGCGCCAGAGGGGCAAGGAGGATTTCCGAAGCGGGGAAGGGCATGGAGACAGTGAACCCCATGGGCCCCTCCGGGCGCAAGGTCTTCAGTCGGCCGACATGGCCATGCCGCGCAGTTCCTTCACCCCGGGCAGCGCCGCGACCTTGACGGCTGCCCCGCCCCCGCTGGGGGCCTTCCAGATGTAGAGGCAGTCCTGGCCCTTGCCTTTGCCGTGGCTGCCCGAACGGGTGAAGGCGGCCCCCAGCAGCCAATCCGAATTCACCGGATGGGCGATGATCCGCAGGTCCTTGGGCGTCCCGGGCAGGGCCCGGTCAGGAGCCTGATTGTGCTGGCCGTGGAATTGCGCTTCGCCGAAGGCCAGGATCGAAGCGGCCTCGTCGCCCGCCGGCGGGACCAGCACGTAAACCGAATGGTGACGCCCATCATAGGCCACCGAGCCGTACCTGACGGCGTCGGGCAGCCTGGTGTCCTTGCCGACCATGGTGTTGATGGGGCGTTTGTGCGCGGGGTTGGTCGGGAAGGCGAAGCCCGATCCCTCGCGCAACCGGGGACCGGTGATAGCGCCGCCATGGCCGTCCTCGAAGTCATTGCCCGCGCCGAACAGGGCGTAGACGCGCTGCCCCGTGCCCGCCGCCAGGCCCGCGCCCCGCTCGTCGCCATCCACGAAGAAGGGATTCTTCAGGCCCTTGGCCACGGTTTGGGCGGGCTGCCTGCTGGCGTCGCGCACCGCCCACACCCTGGATTCGCCTCCGCCCTTGGCGGTCTCCATCACATAAAGGCAATTCCCATTGGGATCCACCGAGGCCGGTCCGAACACCGAATCGCTGCCCAGGCGATCTGCGCTGGAACCCAGCTTGAAGGAAGTGATCTTGTCCTTGCCGCTGATCGCGCCTTGCAGATTCTTTGGATTGGCCAAGGCATAGACGGTGCCGCTCTCGGAGACCAGATACATGCGGCGGTTCCGGTTATCCAGGGCCAGGCCGCCCCAGGCCAGGGTGATGCCTTTGAAGGCGTCGCTCTTGATGCTGCGGACCGCCTCAGGCACGGGCGTGCTGTCCTTGGCCGCCTTGTGCAGTTCTTCCACGTTTGAAAAAACCTGGACGGTGGAGGTGGCGTTGTCGAACAGGTACAACCCGCCGCCGCCCTCGTCGCGCTCGACGCAGCCGAGCGTGGCAACCAGCCCGAAAATGCCGGCAAGGCAGAACGGGCGCAACCCCCGATGGCGCAAAGATGATCGGTTCAAGGTGATCTCCATTAGTAAATATTAATAATAATTGCCCAAGCAAACTACCGCCCCATGAAGCACGGAATCCTGCCATCAGATACACAAGTGTCGGTAGTATCGGTTAAGTTACAAGGATATTTTGAACTTATTAGATGGATCGACGCGTCTTCCGTCCGGTCTTTGACTGGATGTGTGGAAGGGGCAGTTCTTGAAAAATTATTTTAAATTTATTAATTCAACCATGTGGAAACCTCCCGTTGCCTTGGCGCACCATCCTTGCACTGAAAGGAGGTGATGGGCATGCCAGTACTTTTGAGCGTGGCGCTCCTGGGCGGCATGACTCTTTGGTTTTGCCTGCTCTTCTTTGGCCTGTCCTGGGTGCTTCCCTGAAAGGCCGCCGAACGCCGACCGGGCAAAAAAAAGCGCTCCGGGGAGCGCTTCCTGTTTCTGGTGCCCGCGAGCGGACTCGAACCGCTACGGCTTGTGGCCACCACCCCCTCAAGATGGCGTGTCTACCAATTTCACCACGCGGGCCAGTTGTCTAGGATGCCACGGCCTGCGGCACCCGTCAACACTCACTTTTACGGCTTGGCTGGCGCCGGCGCGTGGGACGGCGCGGGGGCGGCCGGCACGGCGGGCGCGGCCGGAACGGCGGGCTTGGGGGCCGGCGCCGACAGGGGGGTCACGCTGCGATCCAGGACTGAGCGGTTCTCCTTGACGATGATCACTTCGATCACCAGGGAGGTGGCCATGACGCCGGCGGCCAGGTAGTACGTGAACTTGGCCAGGAACGGCGCGGAACCCCGGGCGCCGAAGGCCGAATTGGCCCCGCCGCCGCCGAACGACGCGCCCAGACCCCCGCCCTTGGCCCCGGGCTGGAGCAGGATCACCGCCACCAGAAGGACGCTCACGATCACGTGCAATGTTAAAAGAAATCCACTCATGAATACTCCGAACCCCCCATCTTATCAGGAACCGGGCGTCGGGTCATGCTCCAACCACCAACGGATCGTTTCTTCCGCCACGCCCAGCTTAGTCAGGTGCTCCGTGGCCTTCTTGATGCTCTGGCCTTCGTCGCGGCAGATCAGGAGGCGAAGCTTCCAGGCTTCGGTCGCCCGGTTGAGCAGGTCGACTTCGCCGGCCAGCATGCGTTTTTCAAGCAGGAAGCCGAGGTTGTTGGCGGCCTTGCGGTGCAGCGGGGCCAGGCTCAGCGCGCGCTCGTAGGACTGGGTGGCGTCCACGCACAGGCCGCGCACTTCCTGGGCCACGCCCAGCGCGTTCCAGACGTCCGGATCATCCGGCGCCAGGGCCAGGGCCTGCTTGACCATGGCGAACTGGTCCTCGGGCCGCTGCAGGTTGCGGTAGCACTCGGACAGCCCCAGGTAGGCGCTGTATTCGCCCGGGTCGGACTCCAGGGCGGTCAGGAACAGCCGCTCGCTCTCGGGATACTGTCCCGTGTTCATGAGGATGTAGCCCATCTGCACCTGCAGGTCGGCGGCGTCGGGCTTGCGCTGCAGGGCCTCGCGGTAGCAGCGCAGGGCGTCCTCCCAGCGGCAGTCGGTGCGGGCCATGTCGCCCAGGGCGGCCCATGGGTCGGGAGCCTGGGGGTCGGTCTCGGTGGCCAGGGAGAAGTAGGAGGTGGCGCCCTCCAGGTCGCCCAGGTCCCTGCGGATCTCGCCGAGCATGGCGTAGGCTTCGGCCAGGACCTCCAGCGGCGGGGCCAGGGCGGTGAGGTGGTGCAGTTCGGCCATGGCCAGCTCGAGGTGCCCCTGTTCGGCGAACAGTTCGGAAAGGATGAAGTAGCTGGCGGATTCCCGGGCCTGGATGCTGCGGGCCCGGTGGATGCAGCGCAGGCCGTCCTCCAGTTCGCCCTTCTTGAGCAGCAGTTCGCCCAGGCTGTGCCAGCCCCAGAAATAGAACGGGTCCACGTCCAGCGCGGCCAGGAACTGGGACTCGGCGCATTTGAAGTCGCCCAGGTGCTCGCAGGTGATCCCCAGCAGCCGCAGGGTGCGCGGATCCTTCGGCTGGAGGCTGAGCGCCTTCAGCAGCCAGGTCTTGGCCTCCTGGCAGTTCTCCCGCTGCACGCAGAGCAGCCCCATGAGCTCCAGCGCGCGCGGATCGCCGCCGTTCAGGGTCAGGGACTGGCGCAGCGCGCGCTCGGCCTCGTCGCCGCGCTGCTGCAGGATCCGGATGAAGCCGAGGTTGCGCAGCACCGGCGCGTCCTGGGGATGCTCCTCGCGCAGGGCCGAGAGCTGGCGGAACAGGTCTTCCATCTCCTCGGCGGAACCGTGGTCGCCCAGGGCCATGATCCGTTCGAACCAAAGATCGGGGTCGTGCTTGTTCTCGATGAGGCTGCTCTCCAGGATCTTGCGGGCTTCCTCATGCATGCAGCGCCCGTTCAGGGCCCTGACGAACTGGAGGCGGGACTCGGGGGAAACCCCGGCGCCCTGTTTCAATTCATGGATTCTGGGATCGAGCAGCCGGAGCCATTGACGGAGCATTGAATACCTCCAGCGGAATGACCCCAGCTTACCGCCCACGGTCGCGCGGATGCCATCGCAAAGAAACGTGCCTCGGCCCGGCTCATCGCTGGAGGGCCCTCAGGGACCGGCGGATGGCTTCGGCCAGCGGCGGCCGCTCCGCCTTCAGGTCGTTGACGATGGGGATCACGGCGTCCTCCCGGAACCCCAGGTTGGTGAGAGCCGATCTCAGGTCGGCCTCCCAGGCGTCGCGCGGCGCCGCGGAGCCCGCCAATCCCTCCAGCCCCTCCAGCCCGCCCAGCCCGCCCAGCTTCTCGGAAAGCTCGAAGCACAGCTTCTCGGCGGTCTTCTTGCCCACGCCGGGGATCCGGCACAGGGTCTTCACGTCCCGGGCGCGGATGGCCTGGAGCAGCTCGGCCAGGGGCAGCGAACCCAGGGCGGCCAGGGCCAGCTTGGGGCCGACCCCGTCGACCTTGACCAGCAGGCGGTACAGCTGGCGCTCCTCCAGGGTGGCGAAGCCCAGCAGGCTCAGATCGTTCTCCCGCAGCAGGGTCTCCACGTGGAGGATCGCCTCGCGCCCCTCCTCCGGCAGCAGGCCGTAGGTGCCCAGGGAGATGGAGCAGACGTAGCCGACCCCGCCGCACTCGACGAGGGCGTGGTTCGGGCTTTTCTGGATGAGGATGCCGCGCAGCCGACCGATCATGCGAAATACTCCACGCCCGACCGGAAGATCTCCATGTCCTTCTCCCCAGGCACATTGAACCATACATGAGGGGTGTAGCGTTCCGGGTGGGCCATCTTGCCGAACACCCGGCCGTCCGGGCTGGTGAGCCCTTCGATGGCCAGGGAGCTGCCGTTAGGGTTGAATTCCAGGTCCAGGCTGGGGTTGCCGGCGCCGTCCACGTACTGGGTGGCCACCTGGCCCCGGGCCATGAGGTCGCGCAGCAGGGCGTCCGGGCCGACGATGCGGCCTTCGCCGTGGGCGATGGCCACGGTGTGGATGGCCCCCGGGCGCTGCCGGGCCAGCCACGGGCTGGCGTCGGAGACCACCCGGGTCCAGGCGAAACGGCTGGTGTAGCGCAGGTTGTTGAAGGTGAGGGTGGGGCTCCGGGGGCCCAGCTCGCGGATCTCGCCGTAGGGCACCAGGCCCAGCTTGATGAGGGCCTGGAAGCCGTTGCAGATGCCCAGCATGAGGCCGTCCCGCTGGCGCAGCAGCTGGTGCACGGCATCGCGCACCCGGGGGTTGCGGTAGGCGGCGGCGATGAACTTGCCGCTGCCCTCGGGCTCGTCCCCGGCGGAGAAGCCGCCGGGGATCATCACGATCTGGGCCCGGCCGATGGCCGCGGCCAGGGTCTCCAGGGATTCCTCCACCGCCTGGGGGTCCAGGTTGCGGAACACCACGGTCTCGGTCACCGCTCCGGCCCGTTCGAAGGCGCTCGCGGTGTCGTACTCGCAGTTGGTGCCGGGAAAGACCGTGAGCACCACCCGGGGCCGGGCGAACTTGAGCGCCGGCGCGGGCCGGCCCGCGTTCGGCACCGGGACGAAGGGCGCCAGGGCCGGGGCGGCCTGGTCCAGCCCGGTGGGGAAGACGGCTTCCAGCGGAGCCTCCCAGGCCTTGCGCAGCCGCTCCAGCTCCAGGGTCAGGCCGGATACCCGGATCTGCTCGGCCCGGATGGTGCCGCCCAGGCGGGTCCAGGCCAGCCCGGGCAGCGCCGCCGCGGGATCCCCGGCCAATTCGAGGATGAAGCCGCCGGGCCGGGGCGTGAACCACTCCGCGGCCGGCCGGGTCTCCAGTTCGAGCCCCACGCCGTTGCCGAACGCCATCACCGCCAGGGCCGGCGCCAGGCCCTCCAGGCCCAGCGCCTTGGCGGCCAGCACCTTGCCTTCGCGCACTGCCCGGCCGACGCCGGCGTAGATGGCATGCAGCGCCGCCCAGTCGGGCAGCTCCTCGGCGTCCCGGGGCAGCTCCACCAGAACGACCGTGTGGCCCGGGCCCTTGAGTTCCGGGCTGGTCACCTGGTCCGCGCGCACCACCGCCACGGCGAACGCCACCAGGGTGGGCGGCACGTCCAGGTCCTTGAAGCTGCCCGACATGGAATCCTTGCCGCCGATCGCCGGGGTGCCCAGCTCCAGTTCGGCGCGCAGCGCGCCCAGGAGCGCCGCCATGGGCTGGCCCCAGCGCCCGGGGTCGGCCGTGGGCTTGCCGAAGTACTCCTGCAGGGTGAAGCGCAGGCCGCGATGGTCCGCGCCCACCGCGGCCAGCCGCGCCGCGGCCTGGACGTGGGCCCAGACGGCGCCGTGGAAAGGGCTCCAGCGGCTGAGCGAGGGCATGAAGCCGTGGGCCATGGCGCTGGCGGAGCGGGTTTCACCGCCCTGGACCGGGAACTTGGCCACCATGGCCTCGACCGGCGTGCGCCGGCGGCTGCCGCCGTAGGGCGCCAGCACCGAGGCCGCGCCGATGGTGCAGTCGAACTTCTCGGTCAGGCCGCGCTGGCTGCAGGTGTTCAGGTCCTGCAGGGACGCGGTCCAGGCCTGGGCCAGGTCGGCCGCGGCGGGGCCGCGGAACGGGCCGGCCAGGGGATCCGGGGCCAGGATGCTGGCGGCGGCGAACTGGGGCGCGCCGTTGCTGTCCAGGAAGGCCCGGCTCAGGTCGGCGATGGTGCGGCCGCGCCAGGACATGCGCAGGCGCGGTTCGGCGGTGACTTCGGCCACCAGGGTGGCCTCCAGGTTCTCCTGGGCGGCCAGACGGATCAGCTCCGCGGCGTCGGCCCGGGCCACCACCACCGCCATGCGCTCCTGGCTTTCGGCGATGGCCAGCTCGGTGCCGTTCAGGCCTTCGTACTTGCGCGGCACCTGGTCCAGGTCGATGCGGATCCCCTCGGCCAGTTCGCCGATGGCCACCGCCACGCCGCCGGCGCCGAAATCATTGCACTTCTTCACCAGCCGGCAGAACCCGGGCTGGCGGAACAGGCGCTGGAGCTTGCGTTCCATGGGGGGATCGCCCTTCTGCACCTCGGCGCCGCACTTCTCGATGGACTGCTCGGTGTGCGCCTTGGAGCTGCCGGTGGCGCCGCCGATGCCGTCCCGTCCGGTCCGGCCGCCCACCAGGATGATCACGTCGCCGGGCGCCGGCTCCTCCCGGCGCACCTGGGCCCGGGGCACCGCGCCCACCACCGCGCCGATCTCCATGCGCTTGGCCACGTAGCCCGGATCGTAGTACTCGGTGACCTGGCCGGTGCACAGGCCGATCTGGTTGCCGTAGGAGGCGAAGCCCTGGGCCGCCTCCTGGCTGAGCTTGCGCTGGGGCAGCTTGCCGGGGATGGTGGCCGCCACCGCGGCCCTCGGGTCGCCGCTGCCGGTGACCCGCATGGACTGGTAGACGTAGGCCCGCCCGCTCAGGGGGTCGCGGATGGCGCCGCCCAGGCAGGTGGCGGCCCCGCCGAACGGCTCGATCTCGGTGGGGTGGTTGTGCGTCTCGTTCTTGAACATGAGCAGCCAGGGCTCGCGGCCGCCCGGCGCGCCGGTGTGGTCGATGTCGACGATCACCGAGCAGGCGTTGATCTCGCTGGTCTGCTCCTGGTCCTCCAGCCGGCCGGCGCGGCGCATGGCCCGGGCGGACAGCAGGGCGATGTCCATGAGGCATTCCGGCTTTTCGCCCAGGCCCAGTTCGGTCCTCAGGGCGCGGTAGTCCTGGTAGGTCCGGCGGATGGGCTCGGCCATGGGCCCTTCGGCCACGTCCACGCCGGTGATGCGGGTGAGGAAGGTGGTGTGCCGGCAGTGGTCGGACCAGTAGGTGTCCAGCAGCCGCAGCTCGGTTTCCGAAGGGTCGCGCCGCTCAGGATCGCGGAACTGGGCCTGGGTGTGCAGGAGGTCGGCCAGGGTCATGGCCAGCCCCATGCGGCCGTGCAGGTCGAGCAGCTCCGCTTCGCCGGCGGCGCGGAAGCCGTCCAGGATCTCCACCTCGTCCGGGGCGGGCAGCACCGGGCTGAGGGTGGCCGGCTTGGCCGGGGAGGCTTCTCGGCTGTCCACCGGGTTGATCAGGTAGCCGCGCAGCCGGGCCAGGTCGCCGGCGCCGAGCGGCCCGCGGAACACGTAGACCCGGGCCCCGGCCACGCCGGGCCGGGCCCCGTGCGAGAGCAGCTGCAGGCACTGGGCCGCGCTGTCGGCGCGCTGGTCGAACTGGCCCGGCAGGTACTCGACGGCCAGGGCGGTCTCATCCGGCCCCAGGGGCAGCGTCTCGTCGAACACCGAATCCACCGGCGGCTCGGCGAACACGGTCCAGCGCGCCGCTTCCAGATCGGCGTCGGACAGCCCCTCCACGTCGTAGCGCACCACCAGCCGCACCCCGGCCAGGGCCGGGATCCCCAGGTTCTCGCGCAGATCATGCAGCAGCCTGGCGGCTTCCACGGCGAAGGGAGGCAGTTTTTCCACGAAGAGGCGGCGGATGGCGGTCATGGCTTCGGCTTCCCTGGCAATGAAGAGGGCCGCCCTGGTGCGGCCTGGATGATACGGACAATATAGCATTCGCCGGGAGCTGACCTATTGCCGGCGGTTTTTTGTTAGGCTCTAACAGGGGCTCCATGAAAATCCTGCTCATTGGTTCCGGCGGCCGGGAACACGCGCTCGCTTTGAAGTTGCTCTCGGGAAAGCAGCCGGTTGAACTGTTCGCCGCCCCTGGCAGCGACGCCCTGGCCGGGCTGGGCACCTGCCTGCCGCTCCAGGTCGCGGACATCGCGGGAATCGCCGCCTGGTGCGTGGAAAACCGGCCCGACCTGGCTGTGGTGGGGCCGGAGGCGCCGCTGGTGGCGGGCCTGGCGGACAGCTTGCGGGCCGAGGGGATCCCGGTGTTCGGCCACGACGCGGCCACCGCCCGGCTGGAAGGCAGCAAGGCCTTCGCCAAGGAGTTCATGTTCCGCCACCGGATCCCCTGCGCCGCCAGCGCCACTTTCACCGAGCCGGAACCGGCCGAGGCGGCCATCCGCGGCTGGGCCCACGGCTTTCCCATCGTCCTGAAGGCCGACGGCCTGGCCGCGGGGAAGGGGGTCGTCCTGGCCTCGAGCAAGGGCGAGGCCCTGGCGACCCTGCACGCCTTCATGGCCGGCCAGTTCGGCGACGCCTCCCGCACCGTGGTGCTGGAAGAGCCGCTGATCGGCATGGAGCTGTCCCTGCACGTGCTGGCCGACGTCGACGCGGAGCACGCGGCCTTCGCCGTGCTGCCGCCCTGCCAGGACCACAAGCGCATCTTCGACGGCGACAAGGGGCCCAACACCGGCGGCATGGGCGCCTTCGGCCCGCTGCCGTTCCTGCGCCCCCAGGACCTGGCCCGGCTCACCGACGAGCTGGTGGCGCCGACCGTCCGCGGGCTCCAGGAGGACGGCCTGCGCGCCCGGGGCGTGCTGTTCCTGGGGGTCATGTGGACGCCCCGGGGGCCGAAGCTGCTGGAGTACAACGTGCGCTTCGGCGATCCGGAAACCCAGGTGCTCATGGAGCTGCTGGACGAGGACCTGCCGGCCCTGCTGCTGGAGGTGGCCCAGGGCCGGCTCGAGCGCGGCGCGCTCGCCCTGCGCGAGGGCTGCGCCATCGCCGTGGTGCTGGCGGCCGAGGGCTATCCGGAAGGGGCGAAGAAGGACGTCGCCATCAGCATCGCCGACCCCGGCGCCACGGTCATCCACGCCGGCACCCGCCGGGCCGCCGACGGCGCCTGGCTGACCAACGGCGGGCGCGTGCTCGACCTGGTGGCCATGGCGCCCGACCTGGAGCAGGCCCGGGAGCGGATCGAGGCGGCCATCGCCCGGGTCCAGTGGCCGGGCATGCAGGTGCGCCACGACATCGGCCTGCGCGCGCTGAACCACGCCAAGGCCGGGCGCAACGTCGCCGACGCGTTCTGACCGCTCAGCGTCTGCGCCAGCTCGCCAACACCCGGATCAGCACTGCGGCGACCGCCAGGACCAGCAATGCGATCGCGCCCCAGAAGTAGGAGCCGGGCAGGTTCAAAGGGTCGGGCTCGATGGCGATGATGGCCGGGATCAAAAGCATGCGGCACTCCTTCGATCCTGGTATGGCGGCCGCCCCCGAAAGGTTCCATCTTCGCCCCACCGCCACGCCGTGACCCGAAAAGCTTGACCAAAATTCGGGGGCATGAGACGGTAGAGGTCCCCACAGAGGTGTCACGGTGTTACTTCATCCCAATTCAGCTGCGTGATCGAGATCAACTGATCGGAATGCTTGCCGGGCTGGCAAGGGACACCAAGGTGGAAGCTGAAACCCGCGCGACCGTCGGGCGCATCCTTGAGGATGTCCGCCTGAACGGCCTGGACGCGGTGTTCCGGCTCACCCGGGAACTGGACGGGGTGGCGCTGGACGCCGGCAGCTTCCGGGTTGACCCCGGGGCGATGCGCACCGCCCTGGCGGGACTGCGGATCAGCGACCCGGACCTGATCGGCGACCTGGAAGGCATGGTGGACGGCATCCGCCGGTTCGCCCAGGCCCAGAAGGCGGCCCTGAGCGACGTGGACCTGGCCCTGCCCGGCGGCGGCCGGGCCCGGGAGCGCTGGCTGCCCATGCGCACCGCGGGCGTCTACATCCCCGGCGGGCGCGCCTTCTACCCTTCCACCCTGGCCATGACGGTCATTCCGGCCCAGGTGGCCGGGGTCGGCCGGATCGTCGGGGTCACCCCGCCCAAGGCCGGCGGCCCCGATCCGCTGGTGCTGGCCACGGCGGCCCTGCTCGAACTGGAAGAGCTCTACACGGTGGGCGGCGCCCAGGCGGTGGGCTGGATGGTCCACGGCGAACCCCGGGTGGACCTGGTGGCCGGCCCCGGCAACCGCTTCGTGGCCGAAGCCAAGCGCCAGCTGGTGGGCAGCTGCGGCATCGATTCCCTGGCCGGGCCTTCGGAGGTGCTGGTGATCGCCGACGGCGCGGCCGATCCCGCCACCGTGGCCGAGGACCTCCTGGCCCAGGCCGAGCATGATCCCGACGCGGCGGCGGTGCTGGTCTCCGACGCCCCGGCGCTGCTGGCGGCGGTGGCGGAGCTCCTGGCCCAGCGGGTGCAGTCGAGCCCGCGCCGGGCCATCCTGGAAACCAGCCTGGGCCGCCACGGCCGGCTGATCCTGGCCGAACGCGAGCTGGCCGTCGCCTTCGCCCAGGCCTGGGCTCCGGAGCACCTGGAACTCTCCGTGGCCGACCCGGAAAGCTGGCTGCCCGGCCTCACCACCGCCGGCGCCCTGTTCCTGGGCGAAGCCAGCGCCGAGGTGTTCGGCGACTACGGCGCCGGCCCCAACCACGTCCTGCCCACCGGCGGTTCCGGCCGGTTCTCCAGCCCGCTGGGGGTGGCCACCTTCATGAAGCGCCAGACCGTGCTGCACCTGGAACCGGCCCTGGCCGGCGCCCTGGCGCCCCGGGTGGCCCGGCTGGCCGAGGCCGAAGGGCTGCCGCACCACGCCCAGAGCGCCCGGCGCCGCGCCCTTCTGCATCATTCCTAGGCTGCCGGCGCCGGATTCCCCTATCCTTAGCGCCGGTCCGCCCCGCAAGTCCCGTCTGTCCCGTTTTGGAGGCGACATGCCCTTGATCAGACCCGAATTCCAGCAGCTCCGCGGTTATGTCCGCCCCCACGGCGAGGGCAGGGGCCAGGACCTGGCCCGCCTGCACATGAACGAAGCGCCCAAGGGCTGGCCCGACAGCGCCCGCCAGGCCCTCATGGCCCGGCTGGAGACCCAGCCGTTCCAGCACTATCCCGAACGCCAGGAGGAACTGACCGCCCGGCTGACGCGCAGCCTGGGCGCGCCCGAGGGCGGCGTGCTGCTGGGCCCCTCCAGCGGCGCGCTGCTCGACCTGCTGGTGCTGGCCGGGGTCGCGCCGGGGGAGTCGGTGGCCTTCCCGGAGCCCGGCTTCAGCCTGTATCCGGCCCTGGCCGCGCGGCACGGCGTGCGCTCCATCCGGGTGCCGATCGGCGACGGCTGGGCGCTGGAACCCTGGCTGAAACTGCTGGAGCAGGATCCCCCCCGCCAGATCTGGATCACCCTGCCCAACAACCCCACCGGCACCTGGCTCGCCCCGGCCGAACTGGAACCCCTGCTGAAGGCGGCCGCGGATCTGCCGGATCCGCCTCTGATCGTCATTGACGAGGCCTACGCCGAATTCGCCCCGCTCACCCACCGCCTGGCCGTGGACCGCTACCCCAACGTGATCCTGCTGCGCACCTTCAGCAAGGCCCTGGCCAGCGCCGGCTGGCGCCTGGGCTACCTGGTGGGCGCGCCTGAACTGATCTCTCCCCTGGCGGCCCTGCAGCTGCCCTACAGCATCCCCGCCCCGGCCCTGGAGGCCCTGGACGTGGCCCTGGACTTCAAGGCCGTGTTCGCCCAGCAGGCCCGGGAAGTGCCCGAGCGGCGCGACCGCCTGGCCGCGGCCCTGGGCGACCGGGTGGCCGCCGTCAGCGCGGCCAATTTCCTGTTCGTGCGACCCGATCCCGGTCCCGCGCTGCGCGCTGCCGGCCTGCAGTCCCGGACCCTGCCGGAGCTGGGCGCCGGGCGGATCACCGTGGGCAACGAGGACGAGGCCCGGCGCACCGCCGAAGCCCTGGGCGCCACCCTGGCCGAGCCCCGGCCGCGGGCCCCGCGCAAGCTGCTGGCCCTGGACATGGACGGCGTGCTGGTGGACGGCGACCCCGGATTCATGAACGCGGTGGCCAAGGCCCTGGGCGAACTGGCCCCGGACCTGCCGTGGATGGACGCCCACTACCTGGCCTTCAAGCAGGTGGCCGGGTTCAACAACGACTACCGGGTCTGCGCCGCCGCCCTGGCCCTGGCGGAACGCGGCGAGATGGACACCCTGTGGTCCGCCAAGGGCACTGGCTTTCCGCACATCGAGGAACGCATCCAGGCCCTGGAACCCCAATGCGCCGAAGTCGTCACCCGCTGGTACAAATCGGTGCCGCCCCCGGACACCCCGCTGGTCACCCGGGCCGAGCTGGAGTCCCTGGGCTGGGACCTGGCGGTGCTCACCGGGCGCAACTACGAGGAGCTGGAATCCGGCTTCCAGGCGCTGGGCTTCCGCCTGCCGGCGGTGGCCGATGGCGGCCCGCACCTGCGCAAGCCGATGCCCGGCGGCCTGCTGCAGCTGGCCGACGCGTTCCAGGCCGAGGAGATCGTCTTCGTGGGCGACACCCGGGATGACGCCCAGGCCCTGCGCCTGGCCCGGGAAGCCCGGCCCGACCTGGTGTGGCGCTTCGCCGCGGTGGGCCCGCTGCGCGACGAGATCGCCCGGGAAGTGGATCTGCGGGCGCCCAGCCTCAGGGCCCTGCTGAACGTCATGAAAGGAGCCCGCCCATGAGAACCGCCGCGCTGGAACGCGTTACCGGAGAAACCAAGGTCCGGGTCGCCCTGGACCTGGACGGCGGCCCCGCCAAGGTGTCCACCGGCCTCGCCTTCTTCGACCACATGCTGATGCAGCTGGCCCGCCACGGCGGCCTGGGGCTCGAGGTGGAGGCCACCGGCGACCTGGAGGTGGACGGCCACCACCTGGTGGAGGACGTCGGCCTGTGCCTGGGCGAGGCGCTGAAGGCCGCCCTGGGCGACAAGGCCGGCATCGCCCGGTTCGGCGAGGCCCACGTGCCTCTGGACGAATCCCTGGCCCGGGTGGTGGTCGACCTGTCGGGGCGGCCCTGGTGCCGCTACGACGTCAAGCTGCCGGCGCTGATCCTGGGCAACGGCTTCCACCCGGAGCTGGCCCGGGAGTTCTTCATCGCCTTCGCCCAGCGCGGCGCGTTCGACCTGCACGCCACCATCCTCTACGGCGAGAACACCCACCACCAGCTGGAAGCCCTGTTCAAGGCCCTGGCCGTGGCCCTCAAGCGCGCCCTCAAGCGCGAGGGCGAAGGCGTCCCCTCGACCAAAGGCACATTGACCGCCTAGGAGCATTCATGATCACCCTCATCGATTACGGCGCGGGCAACCTGCACTCCCTGCAGGGCGCGCTCACCCGCCTGGGGTTCCAGAGCGTGCGCGCCGTGACCCCGGCCGACGCCCCGGAAGGCGGCGCCCTGGTGCTGCCCGGGGTGGGCCACTTCACCGCCGCCCGGGCCGCCCTGGTGGAGCGCGGCTGGTGGGACGTGCTGCCGCCCCTGGTGGCCGCCGGCCGGCCCCTGCTGGGCATCTGCCTGGGCCTGCAGCTGCTGGCCGAAGCCAGCGAGGAAAGCCCCGGCGCCACCGGCCTGGGCCTGGTGCCGGGCGTCTCCCGGCTGCTGGGGCCCGGCGTGAAGGTGCCCAACATGGGCTGGGCCAAGGTCCGGGCCCTGAAGGCCCACCCGGCCCTGCCCGGTTTCAGGGAGGATTGGCTCTACTTCGTGCACAGCTACGCCCTGGACACCGATCCGGAAACCGTGCTGGCCTCGGACCACGGCCGGCCCTTCGCGGCCATGCAGGCCCGGGGCCGGGTCATGGGCTTCCAGGGCCACCCGGAGAAGTCCGGGGCCTTCGGCGAAAGCCTGCTGCGCGGCGTGCTGGGCTGGATGGGGGAGGCACCATGCGCCTGATCCCCTCCATGGACCTCCTGGAAGGCCAGGTGGTGCGCCTGCTCAAGGGCGAACGCCAGAGCGCCTTCGTCTATCCCACTTCCCCCGAAGCCTGGATCAAGCGCCTGGTGGATGCCGGCGCCAGGCGCATCCACCTGGTGGACCTGGACGCCGCCTTCGGCGGCGCGCCCCAGCGCGCCCTGCGCGGCTTCGCGAAGGCCTGGCCCGGGGTCAGCTTCCAGCTGGGCGGCGGCCTGCGTTCGCGCGAGGCGGTGCTGCGGGTCCAGGAGGACGGCTTCGACGCCGTGCTCGGCACCCTGGCCATGGAGGCGCCCAGCGCGCTCAAGGGCCTGGACCCGTCCCGGCTGATCGCCGCCCTGGACCTGCGCGCCGGCGCCCCGGTGGTGCGCGGCTGGACCGCCGCGTCGTCCCTGTCCCTGGCGGCCGTGGCCGCTCCCCTGCGCGACCTGGGCATCGCACGCGCCCTGGTCACCGACGTGGAGCGGGACGGCGCCATGACCGGCCCCGGCCTGGAAGCGCTGGCCCTGGTGGCCGCCCTCGGCTTCCGGGTCCAGGCCTCGGGCGGGCTGCGCGACCTCGCCGACCTGGCCCTGATCGCCGGGGTCCCGGGGGCGGAATCCGCCATCTCGGGCAAAGCCCTGCTCGACGGGCGCATGACGCCGGAGGAACCGGCGGTCAAGGCGGCCATGGCCGCCCCTGAAGGAGCCCGCTGATGGCCGCCAAACGCATCATCCCCTGCCTCGACGTCAAGGACGCCCGCGTGGTGAAGGGCATCAACTTCAAGGGCCTGCGCGACATGGGCCATCCCGCCGAGATGGGCGTGCGCTACGGCCTGGAGGGCGCCGACGAGCTGGTGTTCCTGGACATCGTCGCCTCCGAGGAAGGCCGCACCACCCGGGAGGCCTGGGTGCGGGAAGTGGCCGCGACCTTGAGCATCCCGTTCACCGTGGGCGGCGGGGTGTCGAGCGTCGAGGGCATCCGCCGCCTGCTGCGGGCGGGGGCCGACAAGGTGGCGCTCAACACCGCCGCCATCGCCGATCCGCCGCTCATCACCCAGGCCGCCGCGGCCTTCGGCCGGCAGTGCGTGGTGGTGGCGGTGGACGTGGCGCGCGACCCCGAGCTGGGCTGGCGGGTGTTCGCCAAGGGCGGCAACGTCCCCACCGGGCACGCCGCCGCCGCCTGGCTGCGCGAGCTGGAGGACCGCGGCGCCGGCGAGATCCTGCTCACCTCCATCGACCGGGACGGCACCGAGCAGGGCTTCGACCTGGACATCCTCGACCTGGCCGCCGGCCTCTCCATCCCGGTGATCGCCTCGGGCGGCGCCGGCAGCCGGGAGCACTTCCTCGAGGCGTTCCGGCACGGCGCCGAAGGGGCGCTGGCCGCCACCCTGTTCCACGAGGAGCGGCTGCGCATCTCCGAACTGAAAGCATTCCTGGCCCAAGAGGGCATTGAGGTAAGACCATGAGCATTCCGGCAATGGACAAGATCAAGTTCGGGCCCCAGGGCCTGGTCCCGGCGGTGGTCCAGGCCCCTGGCGGGGAAGTGCGCATGGTCGGCTACATGAACGCCGACGCCCTGTCGCGCACCCTGGAGACCGGCTGGGTCACCTTCTGGAGCCGCAGCCGCAACCAGCTCTGGATCAAGGGCGAAACCAGCGGCAACCGGCTGAAGCTCCAGGACATCTTCCTGGACTGCGACGGCGACACCCTGCTGGTGATCGCCGAACCCCAGGGGCCCACCTGCCACCGGGGCACCCCGTCGTGCTTCGACGGCCTGGCCCCGGTGGCCTGGCTGGGCCACCTGGAGGCCACCCTGCGCGCGCGCAAGGCCGGCGCCGGCCCCGACGGCAGCTACACCCAGAAGCTGTTCCACCGGGGGCCCGAGCGGATCGGCAAGAAGGTGGTGGAGGAGGCCGGAGAGACCGCCATCGCCGCCATGGCCCTGCGCTACGAGCCCACCCCCGAACGGCGCGCCGACCTGATCAACGAGGCCGCCGACCTGCTGTTCCACCTGCAGGTGCTGCTGGTGGACCAGGGCCTCGGCCTGAAGGACCTGGCCGAAGCCCTCCAGGCCAGGAGCCACTGATGCCGACCCACACCCCCAGCTTCCCCGATCTGCTGTTCGAAGACGCCGCCCGTCTGCGCCGCTGGGAGTCCCAGCTGATGGGCCACCTGGACGGCGCCGGCTACCGCGAGCTGCACCCCAGCCTGGTCATGCGCAACCCGGTCAACCCCACCACAGTGCGCTTCTTCGACGGCGACCAGCTGGTGGCGCTGCGCTGGGATTTCACCGAGGCCCTGGCCCGCACCCTGGTGCGCCGGTTCCAGGAGCCGCCCCGGCGCATCAGCTACGCCGGCCCGGTGTTCC
>Ga0316231_1002001_pt1 | contig 20645 bp, 17 predicted proteins | sample TBH18027metaG_FD_206002 | JGI IMG/M metagenome (GOLD analysis project Ga0316231, IMG submission 206002) | Freshwater microbial communities from Trout Bog Lake, Wisconsin, USA - TBH18027 | ecosystem: Environmental > Aquatic > Freshwater > Lake > Hypolimnion/Profundal zone | place: USA: Wisconsin...
CCGGCAAACAGCGCTGTAGATCCCAGTTGGCGCAGCACCAGTTGCATTGCCTCGGAAGACTCCACCAGAAACCAATCTGGATCGGGCGGCTCATCGGTGTCAGGAAAACGTAGGACAAAACCGTCATTGCCCCAAAGCGTCTCCACCTCCGGTCCGCCTGCCGCGCGGATGCGCGCGCTCACTGCCATCGCCCAGGGAATATGGATGCGGCTGCCAAACGGCGTCAGCACGCACACGCGCCAATCGCCCAGTTCATCGCGGCAGCGCTCAATCACCACCGTCCGGTCGTCAGGCACCTGCCCCGTAGCCTCCGCCTGATCGCCGAGAAACTGCATCAGGTTTTCTGCCGCTCCGGGGTCAAGGTCGTGCTCTGTAACCAACCGCGTCAGTGCAGCTGGCCTGGGCAGTGCGCGCAGTTCGCGAACCAGCGCGCCAATCCGCCGCCCAAACTCCAGCGGCCTCCCCGGCCCGTCTCCCTTCCAGAACGGCATCTTGCCCGGCTCGCCCGGCGCGGGCGTCACCAACACGCGATCGTGCGTAATCTCCACAATCCGCCAAGTCGAAGCGCCCAGGATGAAGGTTTCACCTGGATGCGATTCGAAGACCATCTCTTCGTCCAGTTCGCCCACGCGCACAGCCTTACCTTCGCTGTGAGCCAGAAAAACACCGTAAAGTCCGCGGTCCGGAATAGTACCTGCATTGAGAATCGCCAATCGCGCCGCGCCATCGCGCGCCGTCACAAGATTGCGCACACGGTCCCACGTAAGCCTTGGCCGCAGTTCCGCAAACTCGTCTGAAGGATAGCGTCCACTCAGTAAGTCAAGAACACCTTCAAACGCCGAGCGACTCAAACCACCAAATGGAGCCGCCCCGCGAACCAGATCAAAGAGCTCATCCACGCCAACTTCTGGCTTCAGAGCTTCCGCATCAGTGTCTAGCTGCTCAATCCTGGCGAGGTCTTCGTCTCCAGGGTGGGACTCCATGAAGCTCAATTTCGCAGTTCCGCCTTTTCCCCACCCAATACTCCTCCGAACCTTCCCCTTGCGCGGAGCAGCCGCCACAGGCGGATGCGCCACAATTGCCACCAATTGCTGCGCAAGCACATCCAACGGATTGCGTGGGAACCGCGTGGACTCGATGTGCCCCTCGTGCATGGCTCGCACCACGGCGGCGCAGGCGACAAGATCGGCGCGGTACTTGGGAAAGAGAATGCCCTCACTCACCGCATCCACATGGTGCCCGGCGCGGCCTATGCGCTGCATGCCGCTGGCTACCGAGGGCGGTGCTTCAATCTGAATCACCAGGTCCACCGCACCCATATCGATGCCCAGTTCCAGCGTCGACGTCGCGCACAGCGCGCGGATCTGCCCAGCTTTCAGCTGTTCTTCAATCACCGTGCGCTGCGCGACAGCCAGTGACCCGTGATGCGCCCGCGCAATCGGCTCACCTGCCAGCTCATTCAAGGCCCCCGCCAGCCGCTCCGCCACCTGTCGGCTATTCACGAAAAGTATGGTTGAGTTTCGCTCGCGAATGATCTCCAGCAGCCGCGGATGAATCGCATTCCAGATTGACACGCGCCGCGGCATCTGCGAAGCCGGACCCGAAGGAATCTCCTCCATCTCGCCAAGCCGCGCCATATCTTCCACCGGCACCTCAATGCGCAGTTTCAGTCGCTTCGGCGCGCTGGCATTGATAATCGTCACCGGCCGATACCGGATATCCCTCTCACCCTCGATATCATCCTGCGCAAGCCCCGCAGCCGATCCATCAGCTTCAAGCTTTTCTGACGCCTGCCCCCTGACCGCTGCCCCCTGCTTTTCCACCCCTCCCAAAAAACGTGCTACCTCTTCCAAAGGCCGTTGCGTGGCAGATAGACCGATGCGCTGCAGCGGCTTCTTTGTCAACGCCTGCAACCGCTCCAGAGAGAGCGCCAGGTGCGCCCCACGCTTAGTCGGCACCAGCGCATGAATCTCATCAATGATCACCGTCTCCACCGTCCGCAGCGCCTCGGCTGCCTGCGAGGTCAGCAGCAGGTAGAGAGACTCCGGAGTAGTGATCAAAATCTGCGAAGGATGCCGTGCAAAACGCGCCCGCTCCCTCTGCGGTGTGTCGCCCGTGCGCACGCTAATCGTCGGCTCGCGAAACGCAACGCCCATTCGCCGCGCCATGTTGGCCATCCCCGCCAGCGGCGAGCGCAGGTTGCGCTCCACATCCACAGCCAGCGCCTTCAGCGGCGAAACATAGAGAATCCGGCACCCCTCTACCTGGTCAGCCGGAAGCGGCTGAAGCATCAGCTTGTCCAGACACCACAAAAACGCAGCCAGCGTCTTGCCTGTCCCGGTTGGCGCCAGAATCAGCGCGCTCTCTCCGCGCGCAATCGCAGGCCACCCCTGCCGCTGCGGCGCTGTAGGCGCATCAAAGACGGCCCGAAACCATTCCGCTGAAGCAGGATGAAAACAAGCAAACGGATCGGTGGTCTGAGCCGGACTTGGGAAGAGGTCCGGATTGAGCCGGTCAGGAGTCACGTTCTATTGAGAATAGCGCGGAATGCCGGCGAACAGGAAGCGAAAGATGCGGAGCGGCCTGCACCCGTAGTCTGCTACCGTCCTGCCTTCCTAACAGCCTTCTTCACTTCCACAAAATCCCTGTGCCGCAGCAGCCGGTACTTCCCGTCCTTGAACCGGTAAACGTCTGTCCAGTTCTCCGCTTTCAAATGGACCAGATCTTCGCTCACATTGCCCCGCGAAATCACCTCAATATCGTAATAATCAGGGAGATCCTCTCCACCGTCTTCCGGGGCACTGGCGTTGAATTTGAACGCCGCCGAAGCTCTGTAAGCAACCTGCCTGTTCAACTTGTCGTCCGGGTCTATAGCTCCCGCATTGTCCTGCTCATCCACAAGGCTCCACACCTCCTCGACGCTCCTTGCTATGGGAATGAGCAATACTGTCCGGGACGAAGCGTATCCCTGCCCCATGTAATTACTCGAAAGCAGGAAACCACGCTCTTCCGGCCCCACATGCACAAAGTCAACTGCCGGCGGCTGCCCCCATCCGCTATAAAATCCCACTGCTGCATTGGCGCTTCGCAACGCCCAGTTCCCCTCTTGCGCCTGAAACACTGCCACGCCAATTGCCGTCTGACACGCGTGGCATTCAAATCCCCCCGGCGAATCGGCAGGCACGGCGCTGGCCACCAGGTACACCCTGTCCGTGCCGTGCTCCATAACCTCAGCCATGAACACGCTCGACACCCTAACTGTGGCATACTCCTTCAAGCAAGGCCAACCGGTTTTTTGGGGCGCGCTATCCCGCTCCTTCCCCTTCACGCACTCCAAACGCGCCTTGCCCGTGTCTGGGTTGTAATCCTTGTAAAGCTCCTTCAAAGCATCGGAAGCCGATAGCGGCGGCTGCCCCGGCGTCGCAACGGCCGCGCCCAAACAAATAATGAAGAGAATCAGCCTTTTCATTCGTCCATTACCTAACAAATCAAAATCATCTGGAGGGCACTCATCGTAACACGGCTTTTGACACTGCTACCATGAACTTGCTGAAACAACCATGCGAGACCACCTAGCCACACTGCTTGACGACTTCCGCCGCTACGACCGCCAAGTAGCAGTTATTCGCTACCAAGGGAACCGACGCAGAGTAACAACCTACGGCGAACTGGCTCGTCTTGCAGGCCGCTTTGCCGCACTCCTTGCACAGCGCGGCATCGGGCACGGTGACCGTGTACTCATCTGGGCTGAAAACAGCGCCGAGTGGATCGCCGCCTTCCATGGCTGCATGCTCGGCGGCGTGCTTGCCGTTCCCCTCGACGCAAATGGAACCACGGAGTTTGCCTCCCGCGTCACAGCCGATGTCTCACCCAAACTCGCAGTGGGCGATGCCGTGCTGCTTGAGCGGCTACCTAGCGAAGTGCCAAGCCTTTGCTTTGAAGATTGGCTCACTGCCCTCCCCGCTGAAGAGGCCGGCCCTGTCCTCGGACTCTCGCGCGATACGCCGCTGCAAATCCTCTTTACCTCCGGCACCACCGGTGATCCCAAGGGCATAGTCATCACTCACGGCAACGTACTGGCTAGCGTGGGCCCCATTGAAGACGGCGCGCAGCCCTACATGCGCTACGAGCGCCTCATTCATCCCCTGCGCATTCTCCACACGCTGCCCCTGAGCCACGTCTTTGGCCAGACCATGGGGCTGTGGGTTCCACCCATCTTTGCGGGAGAGTTGCACTTTGAAGAGCGCTTGGTCGCCACAAAGCTGATTCAGACCATTCGCCGCGAGCGCATTTCTGTGCTGGCCGCCGTGCCCAGAGTACTGGCCCTACTCAAATCCCATCTTGAGGCCACCTATCCCAGCCTTTCCGAGCGAGCGGCCGACGCTCAGTCCATCGGGGCGATGCGCCGCTGGTGGCGCTTCCGCACGATTCACCGTGCCTTTGGACTCAAGTTCTGGGCACTCATCTCCGGCGGCGGCGCGCTGTCCGGACCGCTAGAACAATTCTGGAATGCTTTCGGTTTTGTCCTCATCCAGGGCTACGGCATGACAGAGACCACCGCCCTCATCACCCTCAATCACCCCTTCCACGTAGCCAGGGGAACCATTGGCAAGCCGATGGCGGGACGCGAGGTCAAGCTCGGTCCCGATGGCGAAGTGCTGGTGCGCGGCGAGTCCATCTCCACCGCAACCTGGTCGGGCGGGGCGCTGCATCCACGAGCAGCGGAGTGGCTGGCAACAGGCGACCTAGCACAAAAAGAGTCCTCCGGCGAGCTACGTTTTCTGGGCCGCAAGAGTGAAGTCATCGTCACCGCGTCGGGCGTAAATCTGCACCCTGAAGACTTGGAAGCCGCCGTTGAAGACCAGCCCGGAGTCACGGCCTGTGCGGTAGTGCCCATGCAAACGGCACAGGGCCCCGAGCCCTGCGCGGTTGTGGCCTGCCTGGGAGCGGGCGAGCAGGCGGCGATAGCCATCGCGGGCGCCAATGCGCGTTTGGCCGATTTCCAGCAGATACGGCGTTGGGTTCTGTGGCCAGAGCCGGACCTGCCCCGCACCTCCACCGGGAAGGTCCGGCGCAAGGCGGTAGCGGGATGGCTGCTCACCATCCAGGCAGCAGCATCAGCAGCAGCGACTGGTACACCACACCCTGTCGTCGCCGGTGCTTTCGGGGCATCGTCCGATTGGCTGTTGGCACTCATCGCACAGATCTCCGGACGGACGCCCTGCGGCGTCGGAGATGAACTGCGCCTCACGGAAGATCTCGATCTCGACAGCCTTGGACGAGTACAGTTGGCCGCAGCCATCGAGGAGCAACTGGGCATTCTGGCCGAGAACGGCGTGCTGGATCAGGCCCAGACATTGGGCGACCTGCGCCGCATCGTTGCGGGCGAAACTGCAAGCGAGGCTTACGCCTGCGCTCCCGCCCGTTTCCCCGAGTCACTTGCAACAGAACAGCCCCCCGGCTCTCCGTCCCTGCCCATTTCTGCCGGCGAAATGGAATTGGAACGTCGCCAAGTACTGCCCGAGCCCCGCCAAACGAGATATATTTATCCGCGCTGGCCGTGGCTCAAACCCTTCCAATGGCTGCGCGTGGCCTTCATTGAGGCGGTCATGCGGCCGCTAGTCTGGCTACTGGCACATCCGCGCGTTGTTGCTTCGCAGACGCCTGCAAGCCATGCACAGTCCAAGCCTGCGCCCATGCTGATCGTGGCCAACCATGTAACCGCCTACGACCTGCCGCTGGTGCAATACGCGCTTCCGGGCGCTCTGCGCCGCCACATAGCCGTAGCAATGTCCGGCGAAATGCTCGACGATTATCGTCACTTCCGCAATCCTGAGCGTGTTCCAGCCGATGGGCGATTCTATCTTCCAGGCCGTTTCATCTATCTGCTGCTCACCGCGCTCTTCAACGTGTTTCCACTGCCCCGCCGACGCGAGTTCCAGGCCAGCTTTGCACACGCAGGCAAGGCCATGGACCGTGGCTTCAATGTTCTGGTATTTCCTGAAGGAACCCGCTCGGCTGAAGGTAAATTGGCACAATTCCGTCCCGGCATTGGTTTGCTCGCCAGGCAATGCGGAACACCGGTCCTCCCCATTGCCGTCCGTGGCCTCGGCGAGTTGAAGACGCATCAGCAGCGCTGGTTCCGTTCAGGACTGATCGAGGTGCGCGTCGGCCAGCCGCTCAAGTTCTCACCGGCAGATACTGAGGCCGTTATCACCGCACGCATCCATGCTGAGGTCAGTCGCTTGCTCAATGACTAGAGCCGCGAGCCATTTATTCAAACTACCGCAGCCATGCGCTGCCCCTGCTAACTCGGCTGCCTCGGCTTGAAGTAGCAGGTTCCCCCGGACAGCACGGCAGTCCAGATTGACGGATCGGCCGGCTGTTCGCTTGACCCAAGAAACAGAATCCCATCCGGGGCCAGCAGACGGTGAATACCCGCCAGCAGCGTCTTGCGCGTCTCCTGCGAAAAGTAGAGCATCACGTTGCGCAAGAAAATAACGTCGAAGCGGTCACCAGCGCGATTGAACGGTAATGGCTGCGAACACAGGTTAGCCTGCCTGAAGTTGCAAAGCCTCTTGACTTCCGGCTTAACAGCCCAGTTCTCTCCTACGTGGTCAAAATAGCGGACTACAAATCGCGCGGGAAGGCCGCGATTGATCTCAATGCGGTGATAGCTCCCGGACTGTGCGCGGTCAACCACCTCGCCACAAATGTCAGTGCCTTCGATGTGCAGGTTCCAGCCCGTCAACATCGGAAAGTGCTCAAGCATCAGCATCCCCAGGCTGTAAGCCTCCTGCCCCGTGGAGCAGGCGGCGCTCCAGAAGCGCAGTCCGCGCGTCAGCTTGCGCGTTTCAATCAACTTCGGCAGCAGTTCCATGCGCAGCAGCTCAAAAGGACGGCTATCGCGAAAGAAGCTTGTCTCGTTGATCGTCATGGCCTCCGCAATGGCGCGCTCCAGTATCGGGTTCTTCTTCAAGCGCAGGTGATTCACCAGTTGGTCCAGGCGAGACATGCCCTGATTGCGCAGTAACTTCGAGAGGCGTGTGTCAAACAGATAGTCGCGGGACGGGTCCAGCACATTTTGCGAGAGCCCAAACACGAGTTGCCGAAGATAGCCATAGTCAGCGCTGCTGGCCTGTTCCATTGTGCCTCGGTCCATCAGGACACCGCCTGGCGGTAAAGGTCGCGGATTTCGCAGTGCGACCGGCTGGCAATACGGATGATCTCGGGCGCAATTGCGTCCAGCGGAAGTACCTTTTGGGCGAGACCTGCATTCACCACCGCGCCAGGCATCCCCCACACAGTGCTGGATGCCTGATCCTGGGCCAGAACACTGCCGCCCTGCTCGCGAATGGTGCGGCAACCGGTCATTCCATCCGATCCCATACCGGTCAGCACCACGGACAGCACACCGGCGCCATAAACCCTCGCCGCCGATCGAAATAGCACGTCCACGGCCGGTCGGCAGTGGTTTTCCAGTGGACCTTGGCTCAACCGCACGGTAGGCAGAGTGATGGGATGCTGTGCCGGCTGCGCTTCCATGTGCCAGTTCCCACGCGCGATGTAGACGGTCCCGGCTCGTAGCGGTTCGCCTTCCACGGCCTCGTGTACGCTCAGGTTGCAGCGGCCGTTCAGCCGATCTGCAAACAAGCGCGTAAATAGCTCCGGCATGTGCTGCACAATCAGCACCGGCAGCGGGAAATTGCCCGGTAGTGCGGGCAGCAGTACGTCGAGCGCGGCAGGCCCGCCTGTCGAGACGCCAATAGTTACTACAGTTGCATTGGATGAATGCGACTGCATTCGCAATGGCGGAGCTGCGGGCAAAAACAGGGACGTGCGCGATGCGTCTGAAAGCAACGGTTGTGACTGCCGTTGTGGTTGGCCCGGCGCTTGCAGCGGCGACTGCGCACCAGGCTTCTGGGTAAGCGCTTGAATTTTTGGTAGCAGTTCCATGCCCAACGCCTGCTGCGCTGCTTCGCGGCTTGCCTGGCCCGCCGGCTTGGTCACATAATCCGAGGCGCCCCCGGCAAGCGCTTCAATGGTAACCTTGGCGCCGCGCTGTGTCAGTGAGCTGCACATGATCACTGGCATTCTGTGCCCACGCCTTCGCAACTCCCGCAACGTCACCAACCCATCCATCACCGGCATCTCAACATCAAGCAAAATCAAGTCAGGACGCGTAATCGTCAGGCTGTTTAGCGCCGATGCTCCATCCGCCGCAGTGCCTGCCACTTCCAATCCAGCGTCAGAACAGACGACAGAGCGCAACAGGCTCCTCATCACTGCGGAGTCATCCACAATGAGAATGCGGGTATGGCTTGTGGCCGTCACGTTCACGCCTCCACCAGACCGAGCATAGCCAGTTTTTCCACCAGAGCCTGATCATCGAAGGGTTTCATCAGGTACTCATCGGCGCCGGCATCCAGGGCTCGCAGAATGAAGTCGTTTTCGGCCTCCGTTGTCACCATCATCACTTTGATTTCGTTGTAGCCTTCTACGCGCAGATGCTTCAGCATGTCCAACCCGTTCATCACCGGCATATTCCAGTCCACTAACGCAAGGTCGAACTCCAGGCCGCCATGCAGTTGGTCCAGGCCAGCCTGCCCGTCGGCGGCCTCCTCGCACTCGATTCCCTTTTCTTCGAGCAGGCCGCGCAAGAAGCCCCTCACAAAGCGGGAATCGTCGACAATCAGTGCTCGCATGGCTACCTCCAAACCGAACTGCATTCAAATCCGCGAAATTAGCTTGCCTGTGCCGCGCTCAGGCGAAGCGGATCCAACTTCTCGGGATCAAGCATCACCAGCAGCTTGTCCTTGAGCTTGTAAGCGCCGTCAAACATGGCCTTGCGCCGCTCGTCAAGGATCGACGGGTTGGGCTCATGGTCGGCAGATGAGACTGTTAGCACCTCTCCGACCGAGTCCACCAGCAGCCCGAAGCATCCGCTCGAACACTCGAGCACGAGGATGTCTTGTGTGCCCCCTTTCGAGGGCAAGCCAAGTAACTGGCGCAGGCTCACCGTGGTCAATACGTCGCCGCGATAGTGCACCAGCCCGCCCACACAGGCCGGAGCCAGCGGTACTGGTTGCGGGCGCGCCGAACCCACAATCTCGAGAATGTGCGTGATGGGTACGCCAAACCATGTCTGCGCCAGGCGCACTGAGCAGACCTCAACCAGCGCCCCCGCCATTTTTCCATTTGGATGCAATGTTGTTGCCGATGTGCTCATGCTACTGTCTCCGCAATCCGATTCCATTCTTCAGGCGCAGCTTCTCCAGCCGGCAGGGGCTGTACGCCGCCCAGGTCCACCACTCCGGTAACGCGCTCCTTGAGCAACGTTACGCCGCCGGTACGCTGGCTTGTGCCGGCCTCGAACAGGTCGTTTCCCGCAGCCACATCCAACACATGCGAAACCGCGATTCCCACATGCCGGTTGCCCTCGCGGCAAACCACCACGATGATCTGGGCTTCAGGGTTGCCCTCAGCTGCTGCGAGGACGCCAGCGGAATCCTCTACTGGCAATAGTTGGCCCTCGAAGTTCAGCACAGGCCGGTAGCCAATGTACTCGATACGTGAGAGTGGGAGCTGTTCAATGCGCAACACTTCAGTCAGCGGCACTGCAGCTCTGCGTCCAGATGCCTCTACCAGCAGATACTCGAGGCCCTTGCCGCTGTCAGAGCCTTCTTCTTCGGCTTCGCGCGCGGACTCCTTTTGAGCGCTCATCATCACTCCAGCCTTCAATGCAATTGAGCCGGGGTCGAGAATCAGGGCCAGGTCAGCATTGCCCAGTACAGTTGCGCCGGAATACAGGCCTATGTCTTTGAGTACCGCCGACAACGGCTTGACAACAATCTCCTCCGGATCTGCCAAGCCATCCACAACCAGGCCAAAACGTCTGCCTTCGGCATCCAGAACAGCTATAAAATTATCCCGCGCCGTTGCTGCCTTGTGTTCTCCACCAGGCATCAGCAGCCGGTCAAGAAACACCAGTGGAAGCAGCTTTCCGCGCAGCCGGTAAAGCGGCGCGCCTTCCATCCACTCGATAGCAGCAGCGGCCTGTTCTGGTGGCACATGCACCAGTTCAGAGAGCGAGCCCTGCGGAAGCGCAAAACTCTGCTCAAGACTGCGCACGATTAGCGCTGGAATTATGGCCAGCGTGAGTGGAATTCGCAGCCGCAGCGTAGTTCCCTGTCCCGCACGAGAATCAATCTCGACCTTGCCACCAATCTTCTCCACGTTTGTGCGGACCACGTCCATGCCTACGCCGCGGCCGCTCACGTTGGTTACGGCGGCTGCTGTTGAAAAGCCCGGCAGAAAGATCAGTTGCAACAGCTCGCGCTCGCCCAGTTGCGCCGAGCGCTCGGCTGTAATAACGCCGCGTTCGATGGCTTTCTGACGTACCTTCTCAACCGCAATGCCTGCGCCATCGTCTGAAACCTCAATCACCACATGACTTCCCTCGTGGCTGGCGCGCAGCTTCAAGGTTCCCTCAGGGTCTTTGCCCGCCGCCAGCCGCACCTCCGGCAGTTCGATACCATGATCGAGCGAGTTCCGTACGGCATGTGTAAGAGGATCCTTGATGGCTTCCAGCAGGCTCTTGTCCAGTTCCGTATCCTGGCCCTCCACCTGCAACCGGACCCGTCGGCCAAGGGCCTGCGATAGGTCGCGCACAATGCGCGGCATCTTCGAGAAGATGTTGGATACCGGCTGCATACGTGCCTTCATGACGCTCTCGCGCAAATCGGCCGTCACCATATCCAGGCGGCGCGAAAGCTGCGTCATGTTCGGATCTGCCGCAGTGGCCTGCAACACCTGATTGCGCGTGAGCACCAGTTCGCCCACCAGGTTCATCATACGGTTGAGCAGGATTACGTCTACGCGCAGCGAACTTTCTGCTGCTGTACCCGTTGCCTGAACTCGTGGGCGGACAACTTCAGCCTCGGCCTCAACCGGCATTCTGGTGGCCAGCACAACCTCTTCGGCTGGCCCGTGCATGGGTTCATCTGCGATCGATGCCGGCGAATCCATCGGCGGAGGTGCGCTTGCGGGCGCCGCCACTGCTTGGACGCCAGCCCTCATTCGAACCGTCTGCCTAGTCTGCGCATGAACGGGAGCCTGCAACTCTTCCAGTTGCTCAATCAGCGTAGCGTCCTCACCTTCGCCCTCGCCGGCCTCGGTCTCAATCGTCTTCAGGATTGACCGCAGCCCGTCCAGCAATTGCAGAAGTCCGGTGATGATAGGGCGGTCGGCAGCCAGCTTTCCATCGCGCAACAGCCCGAGCAGGTTCTCGCCGGCATGGGCTAGTTTCTCCAGCCGCTTGAAGCCAAGGAAACCCGTGGTGCCCTTGATCGTATGCACCGAACGGAAGATATCCCCCAATAAACCAGCATCCTGCGGACGCTCTTCCAGTTCAGTCAGGCACCGCTCCATGCGGTCCAACCCTTCCTGGCTCTCGATCAGGAACTCCCTTGTCAGCTCATCCATCGCATCCACTCATCCGGCTGTCCGGGATTCAAACTCCCGGCGCAGCGAGCACTCAAGCCCTTTATCGGTCAGACTGGGCTCAACTTGAGAGAACAGGCGACAGTACTTCGCCGATGTACAGGAACAATGCGGATGCTTTAGCCTCAATTGTCAGGCAGTTCGCAGATGGGATACCCGATGGATATGAACAAAACGCTGAACCCCGCACTTGTAGACCTTCTCGAAAGGGCCCGCCAGGCCGCGCAAAACTCCTACTCGCCCTACTCTGGGTTCCGCGTAGGCGCGGCCCTGCAGCTCACCGATGGGGAAGTTGTCACCGGAACCAACGTGGAGAATGTAAGTTACGGACTCACTATTTGTGCCGAGCGTTCAGCATTAGTGCGCGCTGTTTCCCAATACGGACCAAAAATAAAGATCGAGGCGGTCGCCATCGCCAACCTCAACAACTCCGCAAGTCCCCCCTGTGGCGCGTGTCGCCAGATGCTGGCCGAATTCATCCTACCCAGCGCTCCGGTTGTATTTCCAGCGGCCAGCGGAGTGCGCACCATGGCCTTCTCTGATGTGCTGCCGCTGGCCTTCGACATGAAACTCAAATGAAGGTGGCTGGCCCGTCTACTTTGCGTAGAAGCGGTAGCGGATCGTCCAGTGCGCCGTCTCCCCCGGAGCAATCTTGATGTGCACATAGCCCTCCGGGCAAATCGTGGTACGAATCGACCAGAACACAATGCGCGCCAGTGGCTTGTCCGCCGTCTCTTCCACGCCCACGCCGGTCTTGCGGTTCTCTACCACAAAATCAAAATCGGACGGGCTGGCTGAGTAGCCTGTAATCCTGCCAAAGACGCTCTCCCCGGTCTGCAATTCGCGGTTGAACATAATGTCGTTGCCAAGGATTCGCCCGCCGTTGCCAAAGTTCTTCTCTGCCTTTGCCGCAAACGGAAAATGCACGGCCATGTCCGGCCCTGTGGGCGCGCCGTCCAGCACATAGAAATCATGGTTGTAAACCAAGCTCTCTATCGTCTCGGCACCAGTATTCTTCATTGCATGCTCGATGCTCAGGATCGGTGCCTGCTTGTCGAGCTTGAGAGTCTTCTTGTAGTCATAGGCAATGCCCACCGGAGATTTGAGTACCTGCCGAAAGGTGATCGCGGTACGCCCCGTGTGGACAGTCCATTTGCCTCCATCGATCAGGGGATACGTGGCAGAGAACTTGAACGGCGCATCGTCGGTCCTGCGCAAGACGCCAACACCCAGCTTCACAAACGGATCGCCCGGCTTGGCCTCGTCGTATTTCATCGCGCCTTCTCCGTCGCTTGACCGGAACTCCTCCACTGGGCCCGAGATAGCGTCATGCAACAGCGGATCGTATTGTGGAAACCACACTCCAAAGTACGTATGTCCCTTGTAAGCCAGGCAGCCTACCACACCCGACCAGTCAAAGCGCGAACCGCGGTAGTAGCCGTCCTTTGCGTCCGGCAGATAAACAACAGCATTCACAGCGCCGTTCGACAGGGCAGCTCTTGGATAGCTGGTCTGTCCATTCGAAGCACACTTGTCCGCAGCATTGCCCACTTTCTGCGCAGACAGTGCCCCTTGAGCCGACGCAACATAAAGTGTTGCCGTAAAAATCGCCAGAGCAAAAAAACGCAAGTGAACAACCATCAATCTATTCATTGTCCGAACCCAGCTTTCTGTCTTGTCGATCAATCCTGGATAGAAATGCGGCAATGCATTTTGCCGCCGATATTAGTCGCAGAACTATCGCGGCTGGATTCTTCCACAATGAGTGCCTTAGGTCAATTCATAACCGTTGGAGCCTGGATCTTATAAGCCAGCTTCCGGCACCATGCCCTTACTTGCGATAATCTCAACTGCCAGCAATTTGAGGTACCCGCCGTCATGTCCAGTTTTGGTTCCACCTCCCCGAAGATCCCTCTCCACGTCATAGATATCATCCGCAAGAAACGCGACGGCGGCACGCTTGACGCGCGCGAGATTGGTTACATAGCCTCCGGCGCAGCCTCCGGCTCCATTCCGCTTGAGCAACTCGCAGCCTGGCTCATGGCCGCATGGCTGCGCGGCCTCTCCCTCGACGAGACTCGCGCACTTACGCTTGCCATGCGCGACTCAGGGGAGAAGTTCTCTCCCGCGCGTCTCGACAAAACAGCAGTGGACAAGCACTCCACCGGTGGTGTCGGGGACAAAACCAGCTTCCTTATCGCGCCGCTGGCCGCTGCCTGCGGCGTAGCCGTGCCCATGATCAGCGGGCGCGCCCTCGGCCACACAGGCGGAACTCTCGATAAATTGGAAGCAATCCCCGGCTTCCGCACCGCGCTCTCGCTTGAGGAGTTTGAGGCGGTTCTGGCAAAGTGCGGTGCCTCCATCGTCAGCCAGACCCCCTCGCTCGTTCCCGCCGACCGTGTGCTCTACGCCCTCCGCGACCGCACCGGCACGGTTGAGTGCCCGGGGCTCATCTGCGCCTCAATACTCAGCAAGAAACTCGCCGCTGGCCTCGATGCGCTGGTGCTTGACGTCAAGACCGGCTCTGGCGCATTCCTGCGCAAGCCGGAAGACAGTGAATACCTCGCCGCCCTTATGGTGGCCACAGCCGAAGCCGCCGGAACCCGCACCGTTGCCCTGCTCACAGACATGGGCCAGCCGCTTGGCTCAGCAGCCGGCAACTGGATCGAACTCGTCGAATCTGTCGAGTTGCTCCGCGGCAAGCGCCCGGCCGGGAGTGAGGACCTGCGCGAGTTGTCGCTGGTCCTAGCCGGCTGGATGATTCACCTTGGAGGCCAGGCAGCAACGCCTGAAATCGGTTATGACCGCGCTGATGCGGTCCTCGCCGATGGCTCCGCTCTGCGCCTGTTCTTTGCAATGATCCAGGCTCAAGGCGGCGACGTTTCGCCCTTCGACAATCCAGCCTCGTTCCATAAGCCCGGCGCAACTGCGGTGCTTCCCGCCTGGCAGAGCGGCTACGTTTCCCAAATGGATACGGCTGCCCTTGGTTGGGCCGTGCAGCGCACCGGCGCAGGGCGTGAAAAGACCGGCGAGCCCGTCGATCCACATGCCGGCATCATCTTCCACGCCCGCCGCAGTGCACAGGTGCAGCTGGGCCAGCCCTTTGCCACCGTCTACGCCACCGTTCCCGAACTGCTCGCCGAGCCCCTCGCCATGATCAGGGAGGCAGTTGAGTTCTCCGCCACTCCGCCGGACGCGGTTCCGCTGATCGGCCGCATCTTCACCCGCGAATCAGCAGAGAAGCATCTGCGTAATACTGTAAGGTAGTTTTCAGAGATCAAGGGTTAGAACTCACAGATCAGCCGCCCGCAGACCCACCACAGCGGCAGAAAGAAGATCAGCGGTAGAGCAGGCATTTGAACTCTGACTACTGACATTTGATCTCTGACCCCTCAGGAGGAACCACTTTGGATCGATTTACCGGTGTGCTGGGAATTCTGGCTGTGTTGCTGGCAGCCTGGCTGGGCTCCACTGACCGCAGACACATCCGCTGGCGCACCGTGGCTTGGGGACTCGGCCTCCAGGTAACCTTCGCATTCCTGGTGCTGCGCTTTGATTACGGCCAGCGCGCCATGACGTGGGCGGGCGGCGTGGTTAACTCCATGCTCGCCTCGACGTTCGCCGGCACCAAGGTACTATTTGGCCCGCTCGGCTTTCCCGGTGGTCCCATGGGCTCGATCTTCGCATTCCAGGTGCTGCCTACCATCATCTTTATTTCTGCATTCTTCGCCGTGCTTTACCACATCGGCGTTATGCAGATTCTCATTCGCGCCATGGCCTGGGTGATGCTCAAAACCATGCGCATCTCCGGCGCGGAGAGCATGAACGTGGCAGCCAGCATCTTCATGGGCCAAACTGAAGCGCCGCTTACTATTCGCCCCTTCCTGTCCAAGGCCACACGTAGCGAACTCATGACCATCATGACCAGCGGCATGGCCCATGTATCCGGCGGCATCATGGCCATGTACATCGCGCAAGGCGTCGAGGCGCGGCATCTGCTCTCCGCCGTCATCATGACCTCGCCAGGCACCATTCTGATGGCTAAAATGCTGGTGCCAGAAACTGAAGTCCCCGCTACCGAAGGCAAGGTCATCATTCCCAAGGACGAGTTGCACCAGGATGAAAACCTCATCGGCGCCATCGCCCGCGGCACCATCGACGGAGGCAAACTGGCCATGAACGTGGCCATTATGCTCATCAGCTTTCTGGCTTTGGTCGCTCTGCTTGACAGCCTGCTGGGCTGGGTACATGGTGGCCTGCCCTGGGTTCCCGGTTCGCTTGGCCAGATTCTGGGCTTCGCATTTGCTCCAGTAGCCTGGCTTATCGGCGTGCCATGGCATGACTGCATGGCCATCGGCAACCTGCTGGGAACGCGCATGGCGCTCAATGAAGTAATCGCCTACATCTCGCTTGGCGCACAAAGGGCCGCGTTGGCACCCCGCTCCTTCACCATTGCCACCTTCGCCCTCTGCGGATTCGCCAACCTCGGCTCCATCGGCATGCAAATCGGCGGTATCGGCGCCTTAGTTCCCGAGCGCCGCAACGACCTGGCCAAACTGGGCGTACGGGCCATGCTCGCCGGAACCATGGCGAACCTCATTTCAGCGTCTATCGCCGGAATGTTCCTGGGATAATACCTCGTCAGGCCGATCCTTCCGCAGCCCAAACGCGGAAGGATCGGCCATGACGCAAAGTAGAACTCGAAAAACCTTAACCAGCTACTCTCCCGGCCCGCAGCCTTCTAACCCTGTAATACACCGTCAGCGCTGTGACCGTTCCGCACGTAAGCAGGCTCGCCGCCATGCCCAACGTCAGCGAGAGATCTTGCTGCAAAATGCCATGCACAATGCCAATAGCCTGCAGCACGCTGAAACCACCAAACGTAATCAGCGAAATCCCCTCATCGGTCTTCTTGCGCCAAAGCGCGAGCGCCTGCGGCACAAACAGCAGTGCGTTGCCCAACAGGCCCAACCCAAAAATCACAGCGACAATCTGCTTCATTGCTTGTTGCTCCCATGGCCCAATCGCCTATCTAGCTCAATCCTCTCACTTCTAGCAGGCCGCAGTGCCATGCCGCCTCTGGACCGCCCATTCCCGCCGCACTAGCGCAAGTATCTGCCAGCACATTTCCACTCACTCCTGCTTTGCTATTCTGTTGCGTGCAATACGAACGCTTCATCTACCCACCCTATAACGCGCCCCTCATGGACGCGTACGACCATTCTTTCGAGTCCGTCTATGTTATTCTCCACCCCTTTGTCAGCGTGCCTGCCCATCTCGCATGGAAGGCGACGAGACAATACCCCAGCGACGAGCAGATTCTGAGCCAGGGAGCAAAGTGCTCCTGGGCTGATGTCGCCATGCAAACAGGGCTAGGCACATGCGCCAAACTGAGCCAGGCTCTGCTCACCTCAACAAGGTCCGTCGTGGACGAACTCTGCGACTTCAAGGCCGGCGATACCCTCCAAAAGTTTCTGGAGTCTGAATCCATCTGGATGCCCGGATCAGGCGCCTTTGAGCCCCTGCTTCAAATGGATTTCCTTGAGGCATTCCGCGCTGCCGGCCACCAGGAACTGATCTTTGTCCCCGAGTTTCCCGGTGTCGATCCATTCCAGCAATTCAACATATCAAGGCTCATGAGCCGCGAGGATGCTTTCCCAGGGCGCGGTACGCTCGTCGCTCCGGATGCCTCCTTCCTGTTCACGGTGGACTGGGACAGTTACTTCACCCTCCTCTACGGTCCCCAGGCGCTTTTAGCTGATGTTGCCCGTCAGCAGAAGCTGGAAGGCTTCTTCACAACCCCCACAACTGAGCACGCCTGGTTCAATTATTCGCTTGGATGCTGCGTGGTTACACTATCGCCGGATGGCTGGTCCGCTGCCTGATGCCGCGCTCTTCCGCAGGAGTTGCAGCTATCCTCTTCCCTTCCATCCGATGCTCGCCTGTAGAATGTCCAAAGCACGACACAGGTTTCCTATGACCTATTACGATCAAGTCACTGAAGCAGCCGAGTTGTTGAAGGCCATACTGGGCTCATATTGCCCGCGCATCGGCATTGTTCTCGGCTCCGGGCTCGGCGCTGTAGCTGATTCGGTTACCGAGCCGATTGTCATCCCCTACGCTGAGATTCCGTACTTCCCGCGATCCACAGTTGAAGGCCATACCGGGCGAATCGTCGCCGGCATGCTGGGCGGAGTGCCGGTTGCGGTCATGCAGGGCCGCGTTCACTACTACGAGGGCTACACGCCGCAGCAAGTAACCTTCCCCATGCGCGTTCTGGGGGCACTGGGAGTGCGTTCCGTTGTGTTGACCAACGCTGCCGGAGGCATCCGCGAGGGTTACAACGTGGGCCAGCTTGTTGCGCTCGCCGACCACATCAACCACATGGGCTGGAACCCGCTGATCGGGCCCAACGAGCCGCGCTTTCGAACCCACGATGGAGCCGGGCTGCGCTTCTTCGATATGACCGAGGCTTACAGCAAACGTCTGCGCGCACTCGCACAGGAGAGCGCCAGAGAAGAGGGCTTTGCGCTCGATGAAGGCGTGTACCTGGCCGTAAGCGGACCCAGCTTTGAGACCCCCGCCGAGATTCGCGCCTTTCGCACCCTGGGCGCCACCTTGGTCGGCATGTCCACCGTGCCAGAGACGATTGTGGCGCGGCACATGGGCATTGAGGTGCTCGGCATCTCTTGCGTAACCAACCTGGCCGCTGGCCTGGGAGATACGCCGCTCAGCCACCAGGATGTCTCCGAGGCAGGCCACATTGTCGAGCGACGGCTCGCCGCCCTTCTAACCCGGCTCGTGCCAAAGATCGCCGCTGTAGTACCAAACCAAGAGGTGGAACCACAACCGTGAGCGATACCATGCAGGAAGCTGTGGCGCAGACGCCTCGTCTGCCTTTTCCACCCGTCGTTCTGGGCATTGCCGGCTGCTCTGGCTCTGGCAAAACCACACTGGCTGCCGAACTTGCGCGAACGCTGGGCGGCATCCACTTCCATCTCGACAATTATTACCGAGACCTGGCCCATATGCCGCTCGCCGAGCGCAAGTTACAGAACTTCGACGATCCATCGTTGATTGAGAATTCGCTGCTGGCCGAACACGTAGCGTCCCTGGCGCACGGCAAGACCATTGACCGCCCACTCTACGACTTTTCCACCCACACAAGGGTTCCGGATCGCACCGAACGTGTCAACGCGGGCACGTTTCTTGTTGTGGAAGGGCTCTTTGCTCTTTATTACAAGGAACTTCTGCCGCTCTACCATCTGCGCGTCTACATTGACACACCAGATGAGCTCTGTTTCGAGCGGCGCCTCAAGCGCGACACTGAGCAGCGTGGGCGCACGCCTGAGTCGGTACGCTGGCAATACGAGGCCACTGTGCGGCCATCGAGCCTTGCCTACGTCAGACCCTCTGCCATAAACGCTGACCTCCAAGTGGACGGAACCGGCGCCCTGGATTGGAAAGTGGAACGCGTCTTGACCGAGCTCCGCAGACACGGTTTGCTGCTGGGCACGGTGTAGTTTCTTCTACTTCGCCACGGCAATCGCCGCCGCCGGCAGCAGCATGTCTTCCTTGCGCATCACAAGGTTGGTCGCGTTCAGCGTAGCCAACTCAAAGCCGTGGCCGTGCGTAATTGCGTCCGTGGGGCAGGCCTCTACGCAGTAACCGCAAAAAATGCAGCGGTTGTAGTCGATGTTGTAGACCTTGGCGTAGCGCTCAGACGAGGAGATTCGCACTTCCTCAGTATTCTCCGCCGCTTCAATCAGGATGCAATTGGAAGGGCAGGCAGCCGCGCACAAAAAACAAGCCACACACTTCTCAAGCCCGTTTTCGTCGCGCTGCAGCACATGCGCGCCACGATAGCGCTGCTCCAGGACCGCGCCGCGCAGGGAGCCAGCTCCGTCCGGGTAGTTCTCCACCTGTGTAGGTTCCAGCATCTCCCGGAAGGTGATGCTCATACCCTTGGCAATGCCGGCAACGTTGCGCACTATCGACATGAGGCCAGTATACGATGGAACGTGGGAGGGTTTCACGATGAGGATGCGAGTTTTGACGGTTTTAGTGCTGGGTTTGGGTGTGGGAACGATTGGCGCGCAAAATCACTCCACAACGGCCTCCCAGGGCCAGATGGAAGGTATGGACATGGGCCAGAGCGCTACCCCTGCCAAACCCGCGGACAATGGCGCGGGTATGGATATGACCCACTGCGGCGGAATGGGCCATTGCATGGGGATGGGAAGCGGCAAGACGGCTATCCCCGACGGCGTGCTGCGGGTGAGTTTCGCGGGCAAATCAACTGACTGGACACTGGCCAAGCTAGTCGCCCTGCCCCACAAGACCGTAACTGTCCACAACGAGCACGCCAAGGCCGACCAGACCTATTCCGGCGTTCTGCTCATCGATCTGCTCACCCGGTTGGGCGTTTCCGCCAAGCCACACGGCAAGGACTCATTGTTTTACATCGTCGCCAACGGTTCGGATGGCTACGAGACAGTCTACTCTGTGGGTGAAATTAATCCGGATGTGCATGACGCTACGGTGATTGTTGCCGATGCGCAAGACGGCAAGCCGCTCACAACCGAAGGCCCCTTTAAGATGGTGGCCACGCGGGAGACGCGTCCCGCGCGCTGGGTTCGCAACCTGGTATCGATTCGAGTTCTAGCGGCACAGTAAAGAAAATTATGATGGCATCCGCGGATTCCTCCGCGGATGCCCAACTAACCAAAAATTACTTCTTCTGGTGCTCCTGCTGTTGCTGTGGAGCAGCCTGGTGTTGCTGCTGCTGCGGTGCTGCCTGACGCTGTTGCTGTTGTGGTGCAGCCTGGCGTTGCTGTTGCTGCGGTGCTGCCTGACGCTGTTGCTGCTGTGGTGCGGCCTGGTGTTGTTGCTGTTGTGGTGCAGCCTGGCGTTGCTGTTGTGGTGCAGCCTGGCGTTGCTGTTGCTGCGGTGCAGCCTGACGCTGTTGCTGCTGTGGTGCGGCCTGGTGTTGTTGCTGTTGTGGTGCAGCCTGGCGTTGCTGTTGCTGCGGTGCTGCCTGACGCTGTTGCTGTTGTGGTGCAGCCTGGCGTTGCTGTTGCTGCGGTGCTGCCTGACGCTGTTGCTGTTGTGGTGCAGCCTGGCGTTGCTGTTGCTGCGGTGCT
>Ga0316231_1002007_pt1 | contig 20591 bp, 20 predicted proteins | sample TBH18027metaG_FD_206002 | JGI IMG/M metagenome (GOLD analysis project Ga0316231, IMG submission 206002) | Freshwater microbial communities from Trout Bog Lake, Wisconsin, USA - TBH18027 | ecosystem: Environmental > Aquatic > Freshwater > Lake > Hypolimnion/Profundal zone | place: USA: Wisconsin...
TAAAAAGGTTGTTTGATTACATACAGCTTTTACATAAACTTTATTGTATTAATAACAACTTTGAACAGTTACCAGTACCAACTGTTATTTTTTACAACTATGACTCAAATGATATGGATGAGAATAAAAAAACAGTTATGGAGAATATGATATTACGTAAAACTAACCACACAACTAACCAACCTGACATTCTTAATATATATTGGTTTGCCAATGCTACTCATAAAATATGGAGATATGTAAAATATAGAAAAGTAATTTTGGATTCAATAAAATTGTGTGTTGATACTTTGATGCATTGATGGGTGTGTTGTGTATATTCTAAAATTCTTCAACAAACAGAACCTTATCAGTTTTACTAACTTTGTCAATTACTTTATATTGTGAGAAGTATTGCATAACCTCATTAGGATACAACAAATGTTCGAGTGCATCATATGATATATTTTCACAGAGAAGTGATAGTGTGTTATATGGATAAATATCCATTATTTTATACAATATTATTTTGTTAAAATATTTCATTGGCAGCACCAGTTTAATTTTTAAAAAGAATGAATGTAGATTATAATTTTCCTTCATTCTTTGTTGAACGAGTTTGTAGTTGTCTGACATATTATTTGCCATACCCAATACAATAACATCTTTTCTGGGTGCTACAATAAATGCACCAACATCACCAAATTTGATTATAAAACCAAATGTTTTAGTTTTATACATGGTATCATCGATTTTGTAGATGATGTGTTCAACATTTTCAATGTTTTTATCTCCCATGTGTGAGTTTTTATCCAACCAATGAATAAAAATATTATTGAGATGCAAATCAGCAATAAATATATTATGTTTTTGTAATAAATTACATGTATGTACAAAACTCATGCATACATAGTCAATTAATTCACATATGTCACATTTTATACCATTTGGTAATGTTATATTTCCATCAATATCATTTAATAATATGTATTGTAGTAAGTTTTGCAGTGTTGTAATGAGACTTAAAAATGTATCCTGTTGTTGTAACCACAATGGTTTTTCATTGTATCCTGATATTTTGGTAGTTATTCTATGTTTTAATCCACATCTTTCAGTAATAATTCTATTAACGAATGCGTCTTCACAACACGAATATCCAATCATAAATGGTAAATGTGGAGTTAATCCTTTATACCATAATTCATTAATGAATGACAATATAATTACTTCCATTGTGAGATTACGTGGACTGTAGATGTACAATGTGTCATCAAATTCATCAGCAAATACTGGATCACTTTCTTTTGCAATCTTTACAGCAATTGGAACTGATATATTTTTTTCATTAATTGTAATATTTTCTTCACGATTAATACCTGGAACAATTACTGATCCTGCAATACCTTCTCCCAAGGTTAATGCACAATATTTCTCATTGTGGATAGTTCCAATGATATTTTTTTTTATGGTTTCAAAGTTGGTTTTTCTAAGAAAATCAGTGATATGTTGTTCATTGCCACCAACTATGCGATGTTTATTTTTTTTCTTACCACCAATCAAACCTTCTTCCTTGTGTGGTGAGTTATTTAATTTACCCAGACTGTTAAGATATTTAGTTTTATATTTAAGATATTTATAGTGATCGTTCATTGTATATATTTATGTATTTAATATTATTTAATGTGATGTATAATAAGTGGGGGGTGATCCATGTGATTGAATATTTATGTTAAATGATAATATAATGTCACACATTATCTACATATCGACAAATACAACAATGTCGAGTAATGATGCATTTGCTTATCTTTACTGTACATCGATGTCAAAACTAACATTAGTTTTACCTGCGAATGTATTTCATTCGAGTGTGTATATTCAGGTATATAATGCAGGACCGAATGAGGTTTCAGTAATACCAGATGGTGTAACATTTACCAATGGGAAAAATCCCGTGATTAAACCTTTACAGTTGTGTAGGATACTTTGTATATCAAATAATGTATTTAGTTGGTCGAGTATTGCATCAGTGGAACATATATAATGAAATTATAATCTATTTTGGGTGGAAAAGTATTTCCAACAAAAAAAATATTATGGTTATAGAAGTTATGTCTTCTGTATTGCAAAGAGGTGTTGATGGACAAGTGTTGTACACTAAAGGTGTATCCCCCACATGGGATAACAACTATGAGCAATTTAACATTACAAATGTTACAGATTTTGATTTGACACAAATTGATGAGGGATGTTGTGGATTTTCAGATGCAGTGTTTGATGGAAAAAATATATATTTGTGCCCATCACAAACGGGTTCATTGTTTGTTTCACATGATATGTCTGCATTGATTAGCAATGTTGATTCCTATCAGACTAAGAATTTGACAACAGTTAATGTACATCTTGTGGGATTGACTGCAATAGTTTATGATAATCACAGATATATTTATTTTATTCCAGGTAATACTGTAAACGCATATGCATGTCGCTATGATACATCCTATGGAGACATTACAAATGGAGCAGCCTATACAGTTTTCAATGTTGGGACAGTTGGGGAGGGATGCACAGGATTTGGGGCAGGTTTGTTTGATGGAAGATATGTTTATTTCCTTCCTGATGGAACAAGCAGTATGGGAATGAGATATGACACAAGAGCTGCATTTACCAGTACAGACTCATACAGCACAATTGACTTCTCAGATGTTGTGGATGTTGTTGGATTTATGGGAGCCGCATGTGATGGTAGATATGTTTATATGGCAACATATAATGCTGAAAATCAGACTGGTATAGTTGTTGTATATGATATGAGTGAGGCATTTGATGATAGCGATTCATACATTGTGTTTGATTTGGCTACAATGAATTCTTCTGCAGTTGGATTTAGGAAATGTTGTGTGAATGACAAATATGTTTATTTTGCACCTGCAAGTAATGGATTGGCAGTGAGGTTGGACACAACTAAGGATATGGAGACTGCTGATGCATACACTATTTTTAATATGCAACATGTTAATATTGGATTAACAATGGCAACAGCATGTGTGTGCAGTGGTAAATATGTGTATTATTGTTTCGCTGGAACATGTGTTGCAAGATACGACACATCAAAATCATTTGCAAACGTGTCTGCATGGAGTTATGTTGATATGGTAAGTGTTAGTGTTAATTGTTCAGGTTTTACGTCAATGATTTGCGATGATGAATATGTGTATTGCATTCCATATGCACGTGCGGATGAGGAAGCATTATCAGGATTTTTGACACGAGTGTTTATTGGAAATAATAATACCTCAATCAGGAATTTGAATGATGTGAGAATTATACAACAAACTAAGAATGATTTGCTTGTTTGTCAATTCTGAGTTGAAAATACAAAATGTTGCTGGTCTTTCACAAAAGGGTGATACATTGACACATGATGGGACTAATTATGTTGCTGTTCCAGTTGGAACAGATGGAACATTTTTGGAGGCTGATAGCACTAATGCAAATGGAGTTAAATGGACAAGTTCAATTCCAAATATTCGGTTGACGCCTGCATCGACAGTTGGATCTCCTGCATTGGGTGAAATATGGTTTGATATTACAAATCAATCACTCACCACACAAACAGTTACAGGTGCACTTAATGATCCACTACTTTTCAGGAATGTTGTTGATACGACAACTGGAATTACCTTGGGATTTAATCACATGTGTAAAACGGTTACATGCACATCTGCAAATCCCATGCAGATGACTGTTCCAGCAAATGCAACGACTGCATTTCCAATTGGTGCGGAAATTGAATTGATGAGGATGGGTGCAGGTGTTGTTCAAATTGTGGCTGCCAATGGAGTAACAGTACATTCTGATACTGGATACCTATACATGACAACTCAATACACTGCTGCTAAACTGAAGAAAATTGCAACAAATACTTGGGTTGCATATGGTAGATTGGCTGCAAATCCTGCATAAATGGTGGGAATGGATGTAATGGAATGGGATGATGTAATGGAATGATGTAATGAAACGATGAGTATGATAAATAAATTTATAATATATTGGTTGATATCCAACATATTATAATGGTAACCTTGTTTAATACTATCTATACTATCCATCCACAATACTATCCACCCATCTACACTATCCACACTACCATCTATACTGCCATCCATACTATCCACACTATCCATACTATCTACAATATCCACACTACCATTCACATTGCCTTTACTTAAAAGTTATCACAATCAGACACACATCATTATCCTCATCATGAACAAGTTTATATCCAATAATTAAACCATCGATACCATTTGAACGTTCTATTTGATGTATGACTTTAGATATGAACGATTCAATATTTTTGGTGGGTTGTAGACAAGTATTGATGAGGATGATTTTATTTTCTCCCATTTTAATCTTAAATTTACCATTTTTATTAAACTTTGTGCATATTTTTTTACCAAGTTTAACACCATTTGACATGATACACCATTTTTCATCATCTATTTCATTTCCACCACTGATATTTGTATGTTGTTTTAATATAGAATTAGTTACATTCAGTAATCCATTTATGTCTGAACATTTTGGATATCCGTGTGTTTTCAGGTCATACATGTGTAGTAGTTGTAACATGTCAGTATATGATAGGATTTTTCCAAGTAGAAATGTTGCATATTTCTCATCAATTGTGTTACTACTAATAAATGAATGATTTAGTTGTGTTATAATGTCATCTTGGTGAAATGTAATTGATTTGTATAGATTATTTTTCATATTTAAAATGTTGTAGTGGAGTTTAACATTTTTTATATTGTCAGTCGAACATACAATTTGAGTATTCATATATAAATTAAAATGATATTCTTTTATGATTGATGATGCACACATATTACTGGGTTATTTTGTTTGAATTGATTTGATGCAACCAGATGTCTTATCATAGTCAACATCTGAATTTTTGAGAGTTCCATTTTTTAGCATATCAATAATTTCTTGTGCATCATCATCTTTTCCTTCCATGTAGAATTTAATTCTATTGATTTTTTGTTCTATGTTAAGACGTCCCCAAGTTTTTTTAAGAAGGAATTCATCAATATTGTTACAAATAGAACTCAGTTTATCCTGTGAGCTTTGTGGATTGTTATATTGTATTTTATTGATTATACTTCTAATTGCATCCTTTCGTTCCTCATCTGATGTTTGTTGTAGTTCAGATGCAAAGCGGAAAATATAGTTATCACGGACGATATCATCGATAACCTTTGATGTGATGTGCTGCATTGATATATATATCATAGTTATTAAAAAATCAATTTTTCTATCACCTGTATGATATCAAAGATGTAGTCATATATGATAGGAGGGATGTATATATCATTGTTTTTGAGTTTTTCACAGTATTGAATGATTTTTCCAATGTTATTATGTTCATGATAATAAGCCATCACTGCCATAAGGATATTGCTATCACAATATTTATGTTTTATCATTGTATTGATGATGCATTCATAATATGTAATTTGTTGTTTCTGCTCCTCGATGTTATCAATGCTATCACATATGATACCACACATGTTGGAATGGATAGATAGGTTTGCGTTCTCCTTACTTAGTATGTATACAATACGTTCCATACATACATCTCTGTAATGTGAGAAGCCATCAAAAATATTAACATATTGTATAAATCCTTTGTCTCTGAGTTCTAAATGGAAATCACATTCAGCCCTGTGGTAATTGATTATGTCGTACGTTATATCATATCTGTCAAGGATATTTAAACAAACATTTAATGCAACAAATTTCTGGTTTTCATGTAATGTACAACAAAATTTCTTTATTGGTGTTACATTGAGTGTGTCACTGTAGTTATCGATGAGATTTTGGAATGTTATATTATCTTCCTGACAAGTTCCTCTAAATAATCTGCACATATATGTTATGGTGCAACATTTTTTCATAAAGTGTGGTAATATGTTGCAGTGTGTTGTAGTATGTATGTTAAACCATTTTTTCATACCACAATGTAACACGTTGACGTGTATTACGAATATTAATAACAATATTTTTGATTTCATCATGATTTCTTTTTATAGATAACATGGAAGATAACCAATTAATTGAAATGTTGGTTTTATTTGTGTTTGGATAATTTAATATATCAGTGTTACCCTTATTCGTGTCACCCCCATCAGTGTCATCACTAACATATTCATTTGTCTGAACATTTTTACCACTTATTGTGATTTGTGTTGTACCATTACTTAACCATTTCATACCTTTATATGTCAATTCAAAAACAGTACATTTATTGAATTTACTGTGTGAATTAACGAAGTGTTCATAAATGTATTCCTGGGATACAAGTTGTTCGATTACCTGTCGAATATATGGTTCTGGTTTGTTGAGAGAACCAAAATGATTTGGTAGTTCTGCACGATATCGATCCATTTTTTGAGTATTGGAACCTTTTAATATTTGAACAATTGTAACTATTCCATAACATTTTCCCATTTCTTGGAGAAGGTTAAGAATAATTTTTGAATCATTAGTGCAATCAAACATTTTTCTTGTCCCCCTACAACATATGTCACAATTATTACAATTCAATATGTTATATTTTGTATTGAAATGTTTGAGCAACATGTAACGTCTGCATGATAGGGAACATGTTAAATTTTGTATTTTTTTGAGTTCATTATCTTTGTAAAATCTAAATTGAGGATTTTTGATATTGCTGTTGAAATATTTATTGATGATAAAATCCTTGTGAGAGAAGAACATATGGCATTCTGATTTTAGACCATCTCTTCCAGCTCTTCCTATTTCTTGGTAATATTCTTCAATATCACCAGGACAATTGTAGTGAATAAGAAGACGAATGTTATTGATGTTAATACCCATTCCAAATGCAATAGTTGCCACAACACAATTTATATCACCATTGGTAAAACCACGTTGACATGCTTCACGTAGTTCGATTGGTCTGCTTGCATGATATGAATCACATTTAATCCCACTCATTTGCAAATTATTAATTTTAATTGTTAGATTATCAGTTTCCTTAATAGTACGACAGTAAATTAGAATTTTTTTACCTCTGTATTTTTTCAATAATGGGACGACATCATTTGAGAATGTGTCTGGTGTTCGTTTTGAAATACTGATATACAAATTTGGTCGATCTAAATCTCCAACAATAACTAATGGATTATGTAATTGTAGAATGCCACATATATCATCTTGTATTTTTTTTGTGGCAGTTGCTGTGAGTGCCAACATTGGAATACCTGGAGCAATGTTCCTTATGTATGATAATTTTTGATAATCAGGTCTGAAATCATTTCCCCAATTTGAAATACAATGACTTTCATCTATGGCAATAAGACATAATGCATCATTGTTATATAATTTTTCGAGAAGAACTAAATTTCGTGTAATATATTCAGGTGTTGTGTATATAATTTTATTCTCACCTTTTAGGATTGCAGAAATACTATTAGATCTGTCAGTGTTACTACTATTTAGGTTACATACTGGAATATTACTATCATTTAGTTGTCTTGTCTGATCGTCCATCAATGCAATTAATGGAGAGATTACAAGAACACATTTTCGTGTGTATAGGAATGGTATTTGATAACACATTGATTTACCATAACTTGTTGATAGTACCGCACATACATCTCTACCATCAATGATATTGTTGATAATGTCATATTGTTCTTTTTTGAGTGAATCGTATCCATAATACTTTTTGATGAGAGTGTCGAATTCTGCATTGCGAGATGTTTGGGATGTCATATGGTCTTCCATAATCTATGTTTGTAAAATCAATTTTATCATATGCGTCGATGGCATCATAAATGGTCTAAACAATTGATATTCCAATACTTTATAATGGGTAGAAAACCGAAAAAGCAGGATGAACCACCACCCCAATGTGTAATTTGCACAGAACCAATTACTAAGGACATGCATACACTACCATGTAAGCATTCATTCCACAATGCATGTGTTGAGCAGTTAATGGATCACTGTATTATACAAGTTGGAAAGGATGCACAAAGAAGTGGATTTTTTATATCTGATGGATATGCCCATGGAATTGATACGGTTATATCAATGTATGATTCAGGGGATTTTTCATGTCCTTTGTGTAATAAAAGTTATACAATGTTACATGCAGATGACCTAACAAATATGATGTTTGCATCATCATACAAATATCGTCCATACAACATTAAAATCAAATATTGTCAAGATGATGTATCAATGAAAAATATGTGGTTTAGTCAATATGTTGAAAATATGGAAGAATTTATTAAATTCAATGGGATAATTGATGATGTACATGACAGAATGACACAGTTTATGTACAGATTAAATTCATTGTACGCAGATGAGATGGCAAAGGGAAATAAGATGGTTTTTCATGCATTATATTGTGATTGCGAGGATGAACAATGTGGGGAATATATGTATGCATTGGAAACAGTGTGTCCATTATGTACATTTACAGGTGTGACTGCACCACCACATATTAAACATGCATCTGTTAATCAAATTAAAAAATGTATTAACAGACGATATAAAAAAATTATTAAAACAACTATAGGAAAAATTCATCATATGCATCAGGGGATCACTTTACGATATGGTAATGATGATAGTGATATGGAGGAGGATACACGTTTTTCTGTAGAAGGTGGATAGAGTTATGATAAATTATATTTTTTCATAAAATCTAACCGTGTGATTGTTGGAATACCTTTTTCAATAGCAGTCGCTAATTTACCATGTACGCCACCCTTGTCATCATATATGACAAGAGTTGTTTTTGATGAGACTGAATCATTAACCCTTCCACCGTTTTTAATAATGAACTGATTGAGAGACTGATCTCTAAAACCAGTGAATACAACCACTGCACCTGAAAAGAGTAATGATGATTGTGGGGATGATGATGATGATGATGATGTAGCCACATTTGCTACACTTGCCACATTACTATCATCTTCAAATCGTTTTATATTTAGATTTTTAATTTTACAGAGTTCTTTGTAGAAGTCATAAAATTTTTTGTAGTTATCAACAAATAGTTGAGTTGATTCTTCACCAAAACCAGGAAGACCAATAATGTTGTCATACATTTCATCTTTTGTCCATTTGTTTTTGAGTAACATGGGATATTGTTGAGTTACTTCGAACAGTTTTCTCTCACCTAATCCCCTTCCAAATTTATGACTTGCAGCCATAAAAGTATGTAGTTCCATTGTGTCGAATGTGTTAAAAATCTCATCAAATATTTTATCTAACATCTTTTCACCAATTCCTTCAATAGTTGTTAGTTTAGTGTAATTTGCAGTCAATATTTTATATACTGTATCATAACCATTGTCGACAAGCTTTGTAATAATGCCTTCTCCAATGTATTTAATTTTAAGAGTTTTAAAGAAGTGAGATAGTAATTTGACTGCTATTACATCAGATGTCTTGCTACTAATATTTGATGCAATAATATCAACTCCTGTATTATTCCAGAAATAATCAATATCAGGCATTTGAGCACTTGCTGATGGTTTTACAACTTCATATATGACAGGGAGAATGTCATTGCTTTTGATAATCTTTATAATGGATCCACTTCCTATTTTATTATCATAAATGTATTTTGCATTGTAGGCAGTGGCGAATTCAATTGTTGAGCCGAGGATATCAACTTTATCTATTTGAATTTTTGGCTTAAGATATCCATCCATTGACACATTCCAGATTACATTAATAACTGTTGTTGTAGCTATTTGGTTATCGAGTATCATCTTAAATGCAAATGCATGCAGTGGATATCCTCCCTGATGTGGATGGATTGCAGAATCATCAACACATACGATACCATCTATTTCATATGGTGATTTTAATTTACGTTCTTTCATAATGAGTTGTAGAGAGTTCTCTGTCATGGTTAGAGTTGATATGTAGTCAACAACATCAAACCCCCATTTTTTTAACTTCTCCATTTGTTCGCTTTGTACCATACGAGGTGATAGAATTGAGTAGGTAACATATTGTGCAAGGTTAAGAAGTTCTTTATCGATATTTTTTGAGACAACTAAACCAGATACTGCATTTCTTGCATTTTTCATTCTGCTTGCAATCTTCATAAAATTAGACTTGTTGATAATTAGTTCTCCTCGAATACTTGTTCCATTAGGAATTTTTTTGAGATCGACATTGTTAATTCCCCTTACTCCTTTGATAAGATGACTGATGTCTCTTCCAACATCACCCTCTCCTCGAGAATAGAGGAATACATTTCCCAATTGATCCTTGTATAGTTGTGCAGAGACACCATCTAATTTATCAGAAATAATATACGGACCTGTATATTTCACAAGCCACTTGTCGAGAGTTCCACTATTTGGTTTAACCTTTGTTAAACTTCCCATGGGGAAGGGTAGTGTTACTTTATTACCATCCCCTGTGATTGGAGCACCGATTTGTTTTAGATATGTATGGTTTGGATCTCGTTCTACAAGGTTATCGATGAGTGTATCATATATTTCATCAGATACAATTGATTGATTTGTGTTGTAGTATGCATCTGCTAATTTTTTAAGTAGTTTTACAAGTTTATCAATAGATAGTGAATCAGCATACTCATTTGGTTTTGCAATGAGAGCAGCCATATCGTATCCTTTAAGAGCCATGTTTTATATATATATGTTATGAATTTACAAAATCAATTTTGTGCGCTACTTTGTAGGGGAAATAATATATACATACCACATATGGAGGATACTAACGTGGTTGAACATCCCATTGAACACCCAACTCATCTCAACGAACATCTCAACGAACATCTCAACGAACATCTCAACGAACATCCCATTCAATCCCCACAACTCCCCACTCAATCCAGGCGAGTGTATGGACATGTTAAGGATGTGATTAATGATGCAGAGGTTGAGAAATTTCCAGCATTGGCATCATATAAGACAATGGAATATCACAGAGGACTGGATAATGTGCATGTCGTTGATTTGCGCAGTAAGTGTCCTCCTGTGTTTGACCAGGGAGATATTGGTTCATGTGTTGCCAATGCAGTCGTTGCATCATATTGTTTTGAGATGATGAAACAAAATATGCCATATGTATTGATGTCTCGTTTGTTTTTGTATTATGTTACGAGAGCGATGGAAGGGACATCACACGAGGATAGTGGATCTCAAATTAAGGATGCTGTGTATTGTATTAGTACCTTTCCTAAATCCACTGGAGTGTGTACTGAGGTGTTGTGGCAATATGATACTACAAAGTTCGCAGTTACACCACCACCTGCATGTTACACTGATGCCAAAAAGCATCATGCAACGATTGCAGAGAGAGTAAATCAAAATTTGCAAGATTTGAAACAATGTTTGTTGGATGGTTATCCAGTGTCTTTTGGATTTACTGTATATCCGTCATTTGAATCGGATGTAGTAGCAAAGACTGGTATTGTTTCAATGCCTTCTCCACATGAACATCCAATTGGAGGACATGCCGTCGCATTGGTTGGATTTGATGATGTTAAGAAGATGTTTTTGGTTCGTAATAGTTGGGGAGCAAATTGGGGATTGGGTGGATACTTTTATATGCCATACAATTATGTTGTCAATCCAACATTGGCATCCGATTTTTGGGTAATTAAATTTGTTGCCAGAACGTAGATAGAATGAGTGGTGTGAATGGAATAGGTAGGGTGGTATGAGTAGAGTGTTATGAATGGAATGACACATTTTATAATCTTTTTTCATACAAAACAAATGTATGAAAAAAGTAATGCAATAGTGAAAATGTATAACGAATGGTTTACATATGTTACATTGCAGGGTTACACAGTATGTTGTGGTTATCCAAATGTATCATCTTGATGTTGGTCTATTTGCATATTCCTTAGTAGTCTTAACCCAACGTTCATCTTCTTTGAATTTTTTAGAGCGTGATGGTTTTGTTCTTTTATTCAGAGTTGAAATCGCTGTTAGTTTTTTTGCAACTGTGAGAGGATTAAGTTTTTTCATTGCTTTTCTAAGGGAGTTATGTCTTTCATCAACAGTCATGTGATCAATATCATGATATCCAAATTGTCCAAGGGTTCCCTTATTTAGAACGAACAATTGTTCTCCATGAGGTCTTCCTGTTGTACTTTTAATACATGTTGGTTTAACCCATTTACCAGAGACATGGGAACCTGATTTGCGAGAAAATCCCTTACGATGATATCCTTCTCTGATAATTTCACCTTTGCCACATTTAGGAGTTCCAAACTTTTTACGAGCAGCCGAATGCATTTTTTTGAGAGAGGATAGTTTTTTCTTATCAATTGAGGAACGTTTTTTTCCTGATTGACTTGTGGAGCGAATGCATCCTGATTTAACCCTAATTGTTTTTGAACCCTGTTTTTTGGTGTAGCCAACGCGCGTGATTTTACCTGATGGACACTTAGGCATATTATATATTCACAAAAATAATTAAATAGTGATCTATATGGGTGAGATATGTAGAATTAATGTATTAATGTGATAATACATTAGTTATAAAACTATTTAACCTACCATTTACCACATGTTGGTGACGAATGCGGGGCATCCTGTGGTTTTGTTGCAGACGAAGTGGACAATGAGGAGGATAGAGACAACGTTCACCAGGAGGAACAGTCCTTTTTTGGAGTTAAGACTGTGTTCCTGGAACAGATGCCATCCCCACATCAACTGAGTAACGACCAGAAGAACAATTGCGATCAAAACTTGTTGCATTATGTTTATATATTATTAAAAGAAAATTATTTGTAATCCTATATATTTATAAAAAAATTATAAGTTTTTTTGTGACTATAAGTTTTTTTATAATTATAAGTTTTTTTTGTAATTATATTAAATCACAAAAAAAATTAGAGATGTGTTTTTGAAATTACAGATGTGTTTTTGAAACTATATTTTTACTTATATTATATATTGTTATATCATTTAGTTTATTTGTTATACTTCCTATATTTATTTGTGTAGTTTGTGTTAAGTTTTTCACACTGGAGATATCCCTTATGTGAGATGCGGCTTCATCCTTTTTGATGACATAGAGCATAGTTACATTAAATAGTTATAGGAAAATCATTTTTTTCTCCAGTCCATGGTTGATACTGTTGGAGTGGGGTAATGAACATATGGGGTATTTGAGCTACGCTGGACGTCAACAGTGTTGATATTTTTTTCAGTATTGTTATTTCGTCTCCAGGACATTGGCGCTGTTGGTTGGATAGTGTTATGTGGAGCAGTGTTATGTGGAGTAGTGTTACGCTGGATAGTGTTATGTGGAGCAGTGTTATGTTGAACGGTAACCTGTTGAACCTCTACAACATTACTTTTTTCTGAACATTGAGAATTGTTGCCTCGTCTCCAGGACATTGGTACTACTGGTTCAACATTTGTATGTATTGGTTGGGGATTATCGAGCCGTTGTCGATTATCTGAACGTTGGATGACATTACGAGGTTGAGGATTATCTGAACGTTGGATGACATTACGAGGTTGGGGATTATCTGAACGTTGGATGGCTTGGAAACTATCTGAGCTTTGATAATTACCAGATTGTTGCCATTCAGGTTGTTCCATCCGTTGAGGTTTTATCTTAGCTTGTTGTACAATTGGTTTAGTCACATGTTGCGTTGGTAGTTGGACTGGTTGTACAATTGGTTTAGTTACATGTTGCGTTGGTATTTGGACTGGTTGCAAAGGTGGAGGAGTATCTGATGCCATAGTTCCCCAGTCTTCTTCTGAACCATCACCTAACGTTTCCCAGCTTTCTACACCTACAGTTGTCAATGGAGCAACTGATGATATTGTAATATTTTTCTCAATTATTTTTTCGAATATCTTATTCATATTATCAGATTCAGTACATGTTGTATTCATATGTTTGCCGTAATCAATAATTCGTTTTGCAATAGTATCAGTTACGAATGCTTCAGCAATAGCAGAACGACCAACTCTACCAGCACGACCCATTAATTGGAATATTGTATTCATGCTGTGAGCTTCACCAAAATCTTCTGTGACAAACACTCTGTTTATTGGATAATTTGTTCCATAACAGATGGATTCATCCGATATCAGGTAAGCCAATGAACCTTGAGATGCTAATTGTAATACAGCAGACAGATATATTGTATCCTCGCATTTTGTTGTATATACACCAACTCCTGCAAACAACAAAGTGAGGAAGTCATCATGCAATTTCATATTGTTAAATTGTATTTCATCAAAGCATATTATATCCCTTGCAGTTGTAGATACATCTGTATATTTTTTCATATGATGTGATGTATTGACCTGCCATTGATCAGGGAATTTGAGTTTTGGTTTTTTAATATCTGTTTTTAATCGTTCTATGTCAATCTTAGAGATTTTATCAGTACTGTCTTGAACTATACTGTTACGCATTCTCTTTTCATTTAATGTTTTAGTTTTTTCATATGCTTCCATTTCCTTATTGTAAATGTTAATTACATTGGTTGCACTTTTGTATTTAACAGAACCCACTTCACTATTGTTGATAGATGTTATTAGGTCTTGGAAATGTGTTTTTGCAAACTCAAATGGATCATTTGTTGCTATCAATGACATGTTTGGGAATTTGTGAGCAAGTTTTGTTCCAAGCATGGGGTAGGTGATTTGAGTTGATGATGAGGTTGTGGTTGTTGATGATGAGGTTGATGAGGTTGTTGATGGGTTTGTTGTCGAGTTATCAAATCTACAAACATCAGTTATTATCTCATCATCTTGTTCAGATAATAGGTTTAGGAGGTTCATTGATATTTGTCTCATTTTTTCAGATGTGAGATTTGTAATATCTGAGAATATTTTTTCAATATCAGGAAGATTTGGTATTTGTTTTTCATTCATTTTATCCCACATATTTTTTACAACACGAGATGTGTATGTTCTTCCAAGGAATGGACACAATTTGATTGTATCCATAATATTTTGGAGTTGTGTTTTGTTTTCAACTCCCATGTGTGGCATAATAATAACATTGTTTAGTGTCTTGATATCACATCCAATTTGGATTTCATCAGAATACACTGTTCCAATGTATATTCCAGGGAAACGTTCTTTTTGTTTATTTACAACAACGTCAATCATTTCTAAACGTGGAAATGTTGCAGAAGACCATATTGTCCATTTTGGTTGCAATGTCATAACAGACATATTTTTATAGAGTGCATCACTATTGATATTATCTGCACCAATTGTGGGTTCATCGAGGAACAACATATATTCCACATCAGATGATTCATTATTCATTAGGATATCATATGCAACATCAGGACTTGCAACGATTACAATTCTGTCTTCATTTTTAGCACATGTGAAATGATTAGTAATTTTATATTTGCCTGTTTTTGAACTGTATGAACCAATACCAAATTTTATATTTGCATTGTAACAAATATTTGCAACTTGATTTTTAACTGAAATCAAATTACACACGAATAATAGTTGTAACTTTTTATATTTAGCATCAGTTTTCCTTAACATTTCTATTCTGGATGCTATACCAACCGCAAATGTAGTTTTACCAAGTCCAATCATAGGATTGTACACAATAACAAACCCCTGATCGATATGTTCATTAATTGTGTTGAGGAGATCTATTTGATGTTTGCGAGGACGAATACTCTTCCGTGGGATTGCATAATCATAATCTGTGCATATCACTAATTCTGGAGCATATTTACAAATTGTCATTCCATCACATGGATAACATTTTGTAAGTTTTGTGAGTGATGATTTGAGATCGGATAGCATTGTGTTTGCAACATCTATTTTGATTGTGTTATCATACACACTCTTACCTTTGATTGTAGAACACTCACCAATAAACTTTTGGATTGCAACAATGATGTTTAGTGCAAATCCCATATATTTATTTTTTTTGTATTTTAGTTCATTTTCAATAATGTACCATGCAGCATACAAAAAACCAATTCCCTTAATCTCTATAATATTTGATGAAAAGGCTATTTCTGGATAAAAATCATTGGTGTTGAGATGTTCAATTATATCATCAACTTGTTTCGTAACACGAGAGATTGCATTTGTCATTCGTATTTGGTTTGATTTTGATAGTTTTTCTGTTTTGCCCTTACCATGCTTATTTGATTTATCAGTGGATTTAGTAGATTGTTTATCTAATGGAGCATCATCTACCAATGGGATATTTTTATTGAATGAACCTCTGCATGAATTATAAATATCATCTCCCATCACAAGATATGTATCAATGTCGTTATCATATCTACCAAGCGTACATAGTTTGATGAGACATTTTATCACGAGATCGTCATTCTTTGGGAGTAGCTTTTCGATTGATAACCAATCCTCCTGAGTATATGACTTTGATATAGCGTTCATTTTGTATATATTGTATTATACTTATTAATTTATCAATTTTCTCACAGTTGGGTAGGTGGGATATTAGAGGTGTGTTGGAGGTGTTCCACAAACATCTAATATTTTATGTCCATATTTTATATGCCCATCACTATCCAAGACATGATACAACGCGATAATGCAGATGTGATTAAATACCCCACACAGGTAAGTAGGAGGATTTATCAAACAGAGATAGAAAAAGACACAAACAGTGTTAAAATTATATGCATAGGGTCACATGAGTATGTGCCAGTTGTTAAGATATTTGAGCGTGAATATAAGGATATTCTATGTACTATGGTTCGTTACACTGTATCTGATGAGGAACTAACAAATAATAAAGAATGTAAAATATTTGGAATTATATTTAAGAGGAATGGTGTTCAAATAGGTTCTCTTGATTTATTGTTTATTCCAGATAGTGTACCATCACTTAGTAATATTGTGTCATGTTTTATGTCAGGGAAATTTGAAATCCAGTTGGAGACCATAGAAAAGGATGACACTCGATCGACCATATTGAAATCATTTGATATGTATGTTGGAGATGATGAGGCAATGATGATATTGGTTGATATGATAGTTAAAGAACATTTTATTGAAAATACTTTTTTTTGATATCAATCTTTTACAGTTAAAATCCTCTAATAATATATATAATAAAATGCAGGGTCATGGTGCAACAAGTAGTAAAATCAAAAACATGGATGATATAAATACAATAAATAGAAAATTTGATAGACTACAAGTAAAAGATTGTGTAATTCAAAAAAATGAATTAAAGGGGAAGAATGTATTTGCTATTGGTGATATTCATGGAGATGTTGAAACAATGTTAAATTTTTTGAGGAAAATTGGTCTTGTTGTAAATGAGAATGCTGTAGATGTTGATACATTGGTTAATTGGGGAAATATTAAAAACACAGTGCTTATATTTTGTGGTGACTTGGTAGACAGAAAACGAATGACAGGAACATTTGATAACCAGACATACAAGGTATTATGTTATCAAAAGCAATACCTCATTACCAAGGGTACTGATGGTGAGATACCAATGGAGGAAATAATTATATTAAAAATTTTACGTTCATTACATGAAAACAGAGGATGTAATCGTATTGTAGTAATCATTGGAAATCATGATTTTCTCGTTTTATCAAAATCAACTATGACACCCGAATACATAACTGATTTATCTATTTTGAGTAATTTCGTGGCTGATGATGGGGGACACGTTATTGTCCAGACACCAGAATATGACATAAGAAATGCCAAATGCAGTGGATACGTGGATCCAATTGCTCAGGGGATGCCTGCATACAGAGAAAAATTACACAAATGTTTTTATGATATTGCTGATTGTGTGTATACATATTTTGTAGTTGATGATACAATATTTTCTCATGCTGGATTTTTACAACAGACACTTGATGACTTTTTACAATTGAATATTAAAGATCCAAATGCATTCATTAGGTTTATGTGTAATCCATCGTGGTCATTTGATGATATGGAATTATCAATTGGTGACACATCAATCTTCTTAAAAACAGTGTATAATTTATATTCAGAACGGTTTGGTGTTCCACAATTAGCAACATTAAAAAATGGATTGAGTTTAAAGTCAATAGGTTTTGAAGTGACTGTGAATAAGATGGTATTTGGTCACAATTGTCGTAGTAAGGATAGACCGTATGAAATATTAACCAGGTATGGAATAGATATGATAGACACATGTTCATCGAGAGCATTTGACATACGTGATGTATCACTTACTCAAAATTTGTTTTATGTGAATAGTAATAGTATTGTAAATGGAAACATAACATATTTTTCGATGTTGTTTGATAACAAAGGGATACATCATGATGATGTTAGATGTATATCATCAAATGAAGGCACAACACATACCACACCCTCATCATGCTACAAAGAAGTTATAACTATGAATAGAGATTCAAACAACACAACAACTGTTCCTATTCTTGCGGAACAAAAGGGTTTAGTTGTTGTTGGAGATATATGTGTAAAAAATAAAGATTTATGTTATGTATCACGACGCAATAATATCGTGATACCTGTTAAAGAACTAAAAAAAACATTTTTAAGTGAAATGTAAATTATGTGAAATATCATATATATGATTGTTAAAAAAGATTGTATGATTAGTGAATTGAATGGCAAAAAGGTTTTTGCAATGAGTGATATGCATGGTGATGTTGAGGTTCTATTAAAGTTTCTAAAAGAGATTGGCATTAAAATAAATAGACATGCAAAAAATATACATGAACTCGTTAGTTGGGGTAACATAAAAGACACAATTGTAATTTTTTGTGGTGATATGATTGATAGGAAGAGACATACAATTAATAAGGATGGTGAAGATATCGATAACCAAACACCAAAAATATTATTTTCAAATAATAAATATTATACTATATTGGGAACAAATGGGGAAATTCCCATGGAAGAATTTATTATAGTTAATATTTTAATTGAATTACATAAAACATGTGGTTCTAATCGAATCATTGTCTTGGTTGGCAATCACGAGTTGTCCTTATTAGAAAAGAGAGGTTACATCGATACGATATCTGACCTATCTGCATACAGTGATTACATATTATCAAAAAAAGTATGGTTTCATAAGGGATATCCAGATCGTAACAAATCAATAACATCTGTTAAATGTAAAAGAAATATAACCATAGATGGAGGATACAAGTACTATCGAAGAAGTCTCCATAAAGCATTTTATCAATTGAGGCATTGCATGTATATGTTTTTTATTATTGGTAATACAATATTTTCTCATGCTGGATTTACAAAAAATACAGTAAAACTAATAAATTCACTAAACATTGATCCAAATCAAAGTGTAAGGCAATTGAGTGATCCAAACACTGATAAAGAGAGTTTAGGAAATAAATCATTTCTTAGAAAATTTAAATCATTATTTGATGAACGATATAGTTTTGAGGAATTGTCATCAGTAGAAAAAGGAATTGATATGTCATCATTAGGTCTTGATGTAGTTGTGAAAAATGAAGTGTTAGGACATAATTGTGGAAATTCGATTGATTACAGCAAACTTGTAAGGCATAATATCTATATGCTTGATATGTGTCCATCACGGGCTTTTAGGAGAGTTAGAAGTAATGGAGGACATGTTTTGAATGGCAACATACTTTATCTTAGTATGGATGAAAATAACTCAATATCAATCCATTGTATATATCGTCAGGATAATCTAAATGGAGGGGATACATATGATTTGGATGAGAAAAATACACATGTTACAAATGAAAAAAATACACATGTTACAAATGAAAAAAATATATATGATTCATGTTCCGAGTTAATACGAGAAGAACGCGAACCTAATAACTCTACAACCATGCCACATCTCGATATTCAAAGGGGATTATATGTAGTAGGAGACATTGATACTTTTAATGGACATACATATTACAAATCGAGATTTGGTAAAGAAGTAGTTGAATATGATAAATTACTAAAAACCTTTATGAGTGAAATAAAATAAAAATGTTATTGTGTTACAGTGTTACCACCCTACATTCCTGTAGAACCAAACCCACCACTTGAACGTTGAGAATCGCACAATTGATTGGTTTCATTTAATGTAAAATTATAATGTCTGTGAAATATAATTTGTGCAATTCTATCCTTTGCATTTATATTAAATGGGAGTAATCCAGAGTTGTAAAGGATAACTTTAATATTTCCTCTATAGTCACTATCAATTATCCCTGCCATAGTCATAATACCATTTTTCCATGCCAAACCACTTCGAGGTGCTATTTGTCCATAGTATCCAGTTGGGATTTCCAATTGAATACCAGTATCAATCATTTTTCTTTCACCTGGTTGAATGATGTTTTTATCCAATGCATACAAGTCATACCCTGCTGCATATGGAGAACCCTTTGTTGGTTTAGTAGCTGATGGTTCCAATGTGATATTCATGATTGGTGCGGCTACGATAGGTTCGCTGATAATTGAGGCTGCCATGTTTTTGATATTCATATTATAAATAATTGGATTTTCAATTTTTTATAATAAAAGAAAACTCACCATACACCACATACCATATCACCATACACCACATACCATATC
>Ga0316231_1002010_pt1 | contig 20585 bp, 15 predicted proteins | sample TBH18027metaG_FD_206002 | JGI IMG/M metagenome (GOLD analysis project Ga0316231, IMG submission 206002) | Freshwater microbial communities from Trout Bog Lake, Wisconsin, USA - TBH18027 | ecosystem: Environmental > Aquatic > Freshwater > Lake > Hypolimnion/Profundal zone | place: USA: Wisconsin...
CTATGTTCTCCTGTTCGAGGGCAGCGTCCAGGAGATGCACGCGTATATGGTTCAGATGGGCATCAATACTTAGACCAACAACAAAACTTCCGCGGGGCATGGAATAAACTGAGGCTTCTGGTCCACATCATTCATGGCAAGAAATCGGACCAGCGACAATCGAGCACTCCCACGTCTGTTAACCAGAAAAGGAAAGCTAATGGTTCATCGTCTATTGCGTTTTCTATTTGTTCTTCTCCTAGCCGCTCCGGTTTTCCAGTATGCGGCTTGGGCTCAGGTCAATGCTGCTCCTCCGCTGTCGAGCGTTAAGGGCAAACTGCAAGCAGTTACCAGCGACTCACTTGACGTTGTTTCTCCGACCGGCGTGGTACACGTGAAGATCAAACAGCCCCTCAAAGTATATGGACGGGTGCCGTCCGATCTGAGTCATGTTAAATCGACATCGTTTGTCGGCGTAACATCTGTGAAGCAGGCCGATGGAACGGAACTGGCGAAGCAGATCAACATTTTTCCAGCAGAGCTGCGTGGAATTGGTGAAGGCAGCAACATGCTACCAGCGGCGCCCGGCAGCGCAAGTCAGAGCAGAATGACCAACGGTTCGGTCTCTACAAGCGCTGCCCCTACCTCTCGTATGACGAATGGGACGGTACAGAAACAGGGTGGCGGCACAACTCTGAAGGTTCAATATCAGGATGGTGCCCAGACGATCTCCGTGCCAAAAGATGTGGTGGTGACGGAAACAGCGCTTACAAAAGAAAAAATAAAGGCTGGCGATACCGTTAACGTGGTGACCGAAAAACAGAAAGATGGAACTCTTGCGACAAGCAAGGTCTATCTCGTCGCCGCAAGCCAGTAACTCAGAGCTGGAGAATACGCCCATGAATACGAGCACGACCGGCAAACCACCTGGCGTGCTCGTGGTTCCCAAGCACCACTTCCTGGTGCGCTGGAGTCATTGGATGAATGTGCCGGTCCTTCTCGGACTCGTCCTAAGCGGCATGTCCATTTACTGGGCGTCGCCCGTCTATCAGCATCCGCCGAATCCGAATACAGGTAACTTCGACGTGGTTGCGGACATTGGTGTTTGGGTGTGCGCTCACGTTCCAGGGCTGCATAACTACGACAGTCCACCGGACTGGGTCTATAACCACTTGAGTCTCGGCCCTGGCATGCTCGCCACCGCACTGCGCCTGCACTGGCTCTTTGCATATTTATTCATGCTGAACGCGCTGGTGTACGCGTTCGGCCTTGGCCTTGGAGGGGGCTGGCGCGCTCTGCTACCCCGCAGGACTGACTTGGGGGATGCGCTTAGAATGTTTCGGTACTACATCGGACTGCCATTCGCCCGGTTGGCGCGCCGGTCCTGGCTGCATCCGCCATATAGCACAAAGTACAACGCACTACAGCGACTGGCCTACTTCTCAATGCCACTCGTCGGCCTACTCTCGGTGGTAACAGGTTGGGCAATTCACAAACCCATGCAACTATATTGGCTCGCTGCGCTTTTCGGCGGCTATAACGTAGCGCGTGTCTGGCATTTCTGGCTGATGTGGTTGTTAATCCTGTTCGTTGTGCCGCACGTAATTCTGGCTGTCACCGATGGATCGGACACGATTCGCGGCATGATCGTAGGTTGGTCGGCAAGAGTGACGAGATCCGAGGGCTTTGAGAATGAGCACTGAAGAAAAGCCAGACGCTTCAGAGCCCGAGGATCTCCGTCCGGTCCAACGAGAGCCGGAGCAGAGACCGTCCGAGTCACCGGTCGGCCAGCGTGAAGAGTGCGATTCCATCTCAGCTAGTGAAGAGCCATCCAAAAGCAGCAAGGCCACAGATCAACGGTCGGAAGAGGAGGCTGTACCCTCGTCGCCGGTTGCGCATGAATCTGCAACAAGCGAATCAACTCCCGCCGTCGAGGTCAAAGCCGCCTCCGCCAAGAAACCAGCAGGATTCTTCGGCGAGCAGCCTCCCGGTGTTATCGAAGTGGCGCCTCAGGTCTTGCGCAATCGGACGAGGCGCGACGTCTTACTCTTCGGGGTGGGAGCGATAGCAACGTTGGCTGGCTTCGGGACTCTCCTGCCGCACGAGACGCTCGAACGAATGGGTGTGCATCGACGCGCAGCCTCTCGTGGGAAGGAATGGTTCTTGAACCGGGCGCTGCGCATCGACGATGATGTTGCGGAAGCGCTCTACTCGCAAAATCGTATGGTGCCGACTTATACCAAGTCTCAGATCACCCCGCTCAAAAACAATTACAACGGACTTACTCCCGATCCCAGCTATATCCCGGGATGGAATCTGACTCTCGATGGACTTGCTTCTGGTCTGAGTATTACCCTCAATATTCGGAATCTGCTTTCCCACTTCCCGTCGCACGAACAGATCACGAGGCTGGTGTGTGTCGAAGGATGGAGCGCGGTGGCATGGTGGTCTGGCCTGAGATTTGACGATCTACTGCGAGCTTATCCGCCGATGCCACAGGCCAGGTGGGCGAGGGTAGAGTCGTCGGTAAACCTCGATGCATCCGGCAATCCAGACCCATACTATGTTTCGCTCGACTTGGCGACAGCACGCCATCCACAGACGCTACTTGCGACTCACTTGAACGGTGAACCTCTGACCGTGGAACATGGCGCGCCGCTCCGCCTGCTTGCGCCGGTAAAGCTTGGACTGAAGAATGTGAAAGCGATTACTAAGATATCTTATGTTGCGGAAGAACCGAAGGACTACTGGGCTGAGCGCGGGTACTCGCGCTACGACGGCATCTGAGAGCATTCGTGCCGGATCAGGCGGCTTGCGGCGAAAACGCGATTCAATACCTCGATGGCAGGCATTACAGACCGATGATTACCAAGCCAGCTCCTGTGAGGACGTGAACTGGCTCTTACTGGAGGCGGGAAGAAGAAGTATGTCCCCGCCCCTTTGCAAGCGCTTGAGCCACAGTCCTGATCCAGAGCGGTGGATTGTCTCCTGGGCAGCTAAAGTCGGCTCCATCAAATCCAAGATCGCTTTTTCGAAGCAAGGCAACGATTGGTACGCCTGGCAGACCTTCGCGAAAATGCGCGATCAGTTCCTGACGGTCAACCCATGAGGCTCCATGTCCAATGACGACAGCTCGAATGGGCTGTTTCAAGAGTTCCCGATCCAACGCGTCAGAGAAGCCAAGAACGCAAATCACTTTATATCCGAGAGGCTCGAGAATAGCCCTCCGCTCCGACAATAGGCCAGGAGAATACTCGATCTGAAGGACCGTTTCCATGAACATCACCTGGATTCCCCTGCCTCACGCAGGCCGCACTTCTTTAGAAAGAACATCGCAGGACACCAGTTAGTGAAAGCTGACTGGAAAAGGTTAAGCCCGACAAAGCCAGTAAGCCAATACCAATTTTGGTTTACGGTCATTCCCAGAGTTACCGACACAAGGATGACTATTCCTGCCATCAATCTCAATCCACGTTCTACGGTCATTGCATATCTCCTTTTCTATAGCTCCATTGGTGGAGCGCTGGCCGGTAGAGGCTGATTTCTGGACTCTACCATGTAGTAGAGAATCGGGACCGCCATGCGCGAGAGCAAGGTTGATGCGACTTCTCCGGCCATGAGCGACAGTGCGAGACCCTGAAAGATTGGGTCCGACAAGATGACGCTGGCACCTACCACAACAGCGGCGGCCGTCAGCAACATGGGACGAAAGCGCACTACCCCGGCATCTACCACCGCGTCCGCCAACTCCATTCCCTGGGCGCGGCGGAGTTCGATGAAGTCAACGAGAATGATCGAGTTCCGAACGATGATGCCCGCTCCGGCGATAAATCCAATCATGGAGGTTGCGGTGAAGAATGCGCCAAGCATGGCGTGTGCCTGCAGGATTCCAACTAGGGTCAACGGGATCGGGGCCATGATCACGAAAGGCACCAGGAAAGAGCGGAACCAGCCAACAACCAGGACATAGATGAGGATCAGCGCCGCACCAAAAGCCAGACCAAGATCGCGGAAAACCTCGATCGTGATGTGCCATTCGCCATCCCACTTCATTGCGTAGCGGTCGGTCGATTCAGGCTGGACGGCGTTAAAGCGCTTGAGTACGTAGCCCGCCGGAAGCGTCAGGTGGTCGAGCGCTTCATTCATCTTGAAGATGGCATATACCGGGCTCTCTGCCTGCCCCGCGACGTCGCCGGTCACGTACACCACGCGCTTCATGTTCTTGTGATAAATGCTGGGCGTTAGCGTCGTCGCCACGGTGCGAGTAATCTCCCGCAGCGAGACGAGCGAGCCATCCGATGCAGTCAGCTTTGTGCTTTCCAGAGCATCGAGAGAGGAGCGGTCAGCTCGCTTCACGCGAACCGTGATCGGGATATCCTCGCGCGATGTCTGTGAGTGAAGGAGTCCGGCCTCGGATCCCTTCAGCACAGTCGTTAGCGCATGGGTCACGCTTGTGGTCGAAATACCGTGGAGTGCGGCCTTCTGCTCATCTACGGCAATCCGGTACTCGGTCTGCGGATCCTCAACGTACCAATCAACATCGACAACATCCGGCGTTTGCTGAAAGATCTGCTTAATCTGTTTCGCGACATCAATCTGGCCGGCTGCATCGGGGCCATAGACCTCTGCGACCAGCGTCTGCACGACCGGTGGTCCAGGAGGAACTTCACTCACCTTGATTCTCGCACCGTACGGCAGGCCGATCTTCTGAAGTTCAGGTCTAAGGCGCTTCGCGATCTGATGGCTCTGCGTGCTTCGATCCGCCAGAGGAAGCAGGTTGACCTGTAAATCCGCCTGATTCGGCTGATCGCGTAGATAGTAATGCCGGACGAGTCCGTTGAAGTTATATGGGCCGGAGAGACCAGCATAGAGCTGATAGTTAGCCACTTCCGGTTGCTGGCCCAGATATTGCCCAAGTGCCTGGGCGACACGTGTAGTCTGCTCCAGAGTGGTTCCGTTTGGCATATCGACGACAACCTGGAACTCACTCTTGTTGTCGAAGGGCAGCATCTTCACCTGCACCAGTTTGAGCGGGACGAGTGAAACCGCCGCCAGCAGCAGGAAGACAATGGCTAGAATGAACAGGTAACGCCACTTTGCAGAATGCAACATCGGCGTCATAAAGCGCCGATAAAGACCGGTCGCCCAATCTTCTTTCTCGTGCGCGCCATAACCTGCTTTGCTCGCTGTATGGCGGAGTAAGCGAAGCGAGGCCCAAGGCGAAACCACAAAAGCCACCAGCAGAGAGAACATCATCGCCGATGATGCTCCGACGGGGATCGGCATCATGTACGGTCCCATCAAACCTTGGACTGAAGCCATGGGCAAAATGGCCGCGATGACGGCAAAGGTCGCCAGAATCGTCGGGTTCCCAACCTCCGCCACTGCCTCAACGGCTAACTCGGCCAACGGACGGCCCTTAGACTCAGGGAGGCGGAAGTGCCGAACAATGTTTTCGACGACGACAATCGCGTCGTCGACAAGGATGCCGATACTGAAGATGAGTGCGAAGAGCGTCACGCGGTTCAGCGTGTAGCCAAGCAGATAGAAGATGCCCAACGTGAGCGCGAGAGTAACCGGAATGGCTAGCAGTACGACGCCGGATTCTCTCCAGCCGAGAAAGATTGCGATCAACAGTGTGACAGAGAGAGTGGCGAGCAGGAGGTGCTTCAACAGTTCGTCAGACTTTGCTTTTGCCGTCTCGCCATAGTTGCGCGTGGTCGTGATGTTCAGATCGGCGGGGAGCGTGTTTCCCTTTAGCTCTGCGATTCGAGCCAGGACATGCTTGGCAATGATCGTCGCGTTCGTGCCCTTCCGCTTTGCAACCGTGATTGTGACAGCGGGAAACGCGGCTCCAACCTCTGCATGAGGATCAGTCTGCAGCGCCCCTTTGCCTACGCCGAAGTTCACATAGCTGGTTGGCTCGGCAGCCCCGTCAATGATTTGATCGGCCACATCGCGCAGCAGGATGGGACGCCCGTGAGTGACACCGACGACGACTTGTTCCACGTCTTCACATCGCGAAAGTAACGCTCCGGCGTCCACCCGGATCTGCTGGTTCTGGCTGGAGAATTCTCCGGCTTCCACCGCTGCGTTCGCGGCTCCAAGCCTTGCCACAACCGTTGCCGTCGATAGTGCGTAGGAGGCCAGCTTCGAGCTGCTGAGATCCACACGCATGGTGCGCGGCTGTCCCCCTAGTATGCGAGTCTCGGAGACGTCATCGACCTGTTTGATCGAGTGTTCGAGTTCGGCGGCAATCAGTCGCAAGTGGTAAGCATCGTAGTTCTTGCCCCAGAGCGTGAGCGAAAGAATGGGCACATCATCGATGGAGCGGGATTTGACGATGGATGGAGAAGCGCCTGCAGGCACGTGGTCGAGGTTCGCGTAGAGTTTGCTGTAGACCTTGATGAGTGCGTCTTCCTGCTTGGTTCCTACATAAAAGCGGACGATGATGAGGCTCGCACCGGGAGCAGAGGTCGAGTACACGTATTCGACGCCCGGAATCTCCCTCAAGATCATCTCCAGTGGAGTTGTCACCCTCTGCTCGACTTCAGCAGGCGACGCACCAGGCATTGCGGTCATCACGTCCAGCATCGGCACCACAATCTGCGGCTCCTCCTCGCGGGGAATCTGTATCACCGCAAAGATACCGAGCACGAGCGCAGCTACTATCGCGAGAGGCGTCAGCTTCGAGTTAATGAAGGTCTGAGCTATGCGTCCTGCGATGCCGAGATCGTGCTTCATTGCTGGACCTCGATGCGCTTGCCTGAGAGTTCGCGTTCTCCTAAAGAGTCGATCACGGTTTCTCCCGCGCTCAAACCTGACAGGACTTCAACTTCATTGCCATGGGGATTGCCGACTGAGATATAGCGCAACTCCGCGATGTGATTCTGTCCGACGGCATAGACGCTCTGCATGGAGCCGCGAGCGATGACGGCTGTCCGAGGGATGATCAGGACGTCCTTGGAGCCTCGCAATAACTGAGCGTGTCCATACATTCCGCTGTGCAAACTCGCCATGGTGGGCAGATCAATCTTCACCAGAAAACTGCGGCTTCCTGCATCTGCCGCTGGCACGATCTGCGAGACCTTACCGTTCAGTGGCTCGCTGCCGAGGGTATCGATCATAACTGGAACGCTTGCACCAGCATGAACAAGCGAGAGCAGTGATTCATCAACCGAGACCTCCAGCCTGAGAGCACCGACCTTTTCGATCGTGAGCAGCGGGCTGCCAGGTGTTGCCATCGCACCGGGATCGACCTTTCGTTCCGTTACGATTCCGTCAAACGGAGCGTGGATCCGCGTGTAGCCCTGCATTGTGCGCGCTGCGGATTCAGCTGCCCTGGCTTCACTTTCCTGCGAACGCACCATTGCAAGCCGCGCCGATGCAGCTTTTGATCGTGACTCTACCTCATCGAACTCTTGGGGACTGACGCTCTTTTGCGCCTTCAGCATTTCAAAGCGTTTGAGTGTGCTCGCGGCGAGAGTTGCGTCGCTCTCCGCCGCTGCGACCTGCTGGCCCATGGCCACGAACGAGGCGTGAGCGCGGTCGGCTTGGGAAGATAGCTGGGCCGCGTCGATAGAAATTAGAACCTGACCGGCCCGTACGTGATCGCCCTCGCGAACCGCAATGCTTGTGACCGTTCCCATGACCTGTGAGGACAGTGTCGCGGATTCCCTGGCGCGCACGGTTCCAACCGTATCCACCGTTTCGGGCAGCTTTTGATTTGTTGTTTGAAAGACGTGAACGCCACGAACCACCTCTGGCGTCACAGATATTTCCGTCTTCTTCGAACAAGCCGTCAGGCCGGCAAATACCGCCAGAACTACTGCGAAAAGAAGATAATATCGAAAGCGCTTCATTGGAAGTTCACCACCTGATCTGTGTTCAATGTCCCAGTCGCCAAACGGAGTGCTGCGTAACTCAATGCGTTGTGATAAACGGCTTGCCAGTAACCGTGCTGACTCTGACGTTCGGCATCTTCGGCGCGCAACACATCCGTTAAGGGAACAAGGCCCGCATCATAGCGATTGCGCAGGATACGCAGACTCTCTGTCGCCTGCTTCATTGAATCCCTTGCAACTTCCACCATTTTTGCCGCGGATTGATGACCAAAGTATGCGCGGCTCACCTCGACGCGGATTATGCTTCGCGCTGACTCCTCGCCTGCCTGGACGCGCAGCAAAGAGGCCTTTTCCTGCTGGAGGCGAGCTTGCTTTTCAAAGGGAAGCAAGTCCACGCGAAGCTCTGCGCCTGCCATCCAGTTGCTTCCGCCGGAGCCGGCAAAGCTATGGCGATCGGTTTGCCAGCTACCGAAAGTATCCACGCGCGGACCGAAGTCCGACTTGGCCGACTTAACGGCTGCCTGCTGTGCGGAGCTCTGTAGAGCGAGACTCTTGAGGTCGGGTCTGCTCTTGAAAGCTTGTTCCAACTCGTCCACCAGGGCGGCGGTCGAAAAGTTGCGCTCGGCGAGTTGCTCCAGCCCTCCTGGCCCCTGAGGTAGTGAGGCTCCAACGGCCGCTTCCAGTTCTGCCCACGCGGTTTGTTCAGCACCTTGTGCTTGAATCAACTCCTGTTGCCGTGACGCCAGGTTCACCTGTGCGGAGAGCGCGTCTGACTCAACTACGAGGCCGGCATTCACGCGGGTGCTGCTCTGGCTATAGAGCGCCTGGGACGTTTCCACTGCATGTTTTGCGACCTCGACTTCACGAGTCGAAATCAGCACGGATTCATAGGCTTCGATGACGCGGTAAATTACCTCTTGGCCAGTTCTTCCCGCTGATGCCGCAACGCCCTGCTTCAAAAGGGATGCGCGTTTAATCTGGAATTGTGTGTGCAGAGAATCGAAGGCAACCCAGCGCCCGGAAAAACTCGTAGCGAAATTACTCAGGGGGGATGGGCGGTTCAAGCTGTTCAGACCGAAGTCGGACGCCTGAAACACTTGCTGCCTGAGCTTGGTACCGAAGGCATAGACGGGATCGTCTCCACGAGTCAGATTCTCGGAGAATTGAATTTGGGGCAGTAGCGGAGCTTTGGAGAGCCGGAACCCCGCCTCAGATGCGACTTTATCTGCCGCTGCCAACCTCAGGGCAGGATTGTGCTCAAGTGCGGCTGCCACTGCCTGCTGGAGCGTCAACTTCGGCTGCTGGGCCACCAGAGGTGAAACCAAAACACCCGTCAGAAGGATCGCAACTCGTATTTTACGAATAATCATCTTTGACATCGCAGGTAGGCGCCACCCGGACGCGCTTCTATATGAAGAAATGCAATTGCTGAGCAGACATTACAGAATCGAGCAATAAAATTCTTGGAAACCTTGTGGCGTTCCCGCCAGTTGGCAGACTTGGTTGCTCCGCTTCTGGCCTTTGGCCGATTCAAACCCGGGACATGGTTGCGGGCAAACCATTGCGTACCGAACTCCCGCAGACCGGATCTGTCCATATTGAAAGACCATGGCGTGTTGGGTCGGCCAAGCCAAGGTCATTGAGGCAAACTCCAGCGCCTACTCCCGCAACTTCAGGCTGTTTTGCAGAGCCGATGCGATGCGCACGCGCGCCCAGTTCGCGGTGTCCGAAGCCGTGCTCAATGGCAATCACTCCCGGCATAATGCCCTCGTGCACAATCACGCGGCATTTGACACTGCCTCCGGGAGTATGGATTTCGGCTTCATTTCCACCAGAGAGACCAAAACGGGCGGCATCGCGAGGATGAACAAGGACCGGGTTTTCGGGGCGGATACTGCGCAACCTCTGCACCGCCATGGAATAAGAGTTCTGCAGCGCAGATTTGAAGCTCACCAATTGCAACGGCCATTTCTCTTGCGAGTAGACGTCCCTCATGGGCGTGCCATCGGCAAATGCCGGCGGCGTCCAAGTCGGACAGCCCGGGTTGCGCTCACCGGTGAGGCTGTTTCGGCTGGCCCCGACCTGCTCGTTCCAGACTTGCAGTGAGCCATTGAAACGGTTCGTCATCCATTCTGGGTTTGCTTCGTCATACACATCCTTGGCGGGCTGATAGCGTCCTCCGCGTGTTAACAGGAAGGCTACTTTGAGGACCTCCTCCGCTTTCAGGCTAGCCTGCAACTGCGGTAGGAGCCGATCCACTCCGCTCAAAGCCATATCTTCGCCGGTGGCGTCGGCGACAGGTTCTTTTCCAAGCCACGCGATATTTGCCCCGCCGCGCAAGTACCAATGCTCGGGCCGTTCCAACGGGAAGGCGTTGCCCTCGGTGTCAGTGATGGCACCAGGGCCGAATCCAGGTAGTCCGAGCCTCTTCGCCAGCGCGATTAAGAACGTCTCCACTCCGATCGCCTGCCCATCCGGCAGTTTCTGCGCCTTTGGGTCAACCACCGGCCAACGCGCGGTGCTGGTCTTGGTTGGCACACCGCCCCACGGACTCGCCCACCCCCAACTCTCGTACAGCAAAGAGTCTGGAACGATATAGTCGGCGAAGGCGTTGCTCTCATTAATAAACGGATCTATCGAGACGATCAGCGGGAGCTTTTTGGGGTCAGCCAAGTCTCGCTCGATCTGCGCTCGAAGTCCGGGGACTCCATAGATTGGATTGGAACTCCACAGCACAAGCGCCTTCAGACGATAGGGATATCCGTTCAACGCTCCTATGAGCCACTCATTGGCTAACCCCGGGGCATTGGGAAACCACGGCGCGTCTGCGGGATACGGCTTGCCCGAAGCTTTCTTGTGGGCGAATTCGGAGGTTCGTTCGTAGGGCACATTGCGCCCCAGTGGAATGCCGGAAGGCTTCACCATGCCTGGGAACGACTCCAGGTTGTAACGAGGACCTTCCCCCGCATCCTTGAATGGGCCGCCGTTCATCACCAGCCCACCCTTCCAATTAAGGTTACCGATAAGGGCGTTGAGCATCATGACGGCATATGCGTTATAAAAGCCGTTGCCGGACATCATGCCGCCGTGCGCGATCGCGACTGCCCGCTTTCCGTGACTGGAGAACTCTTTCGCAAGCCAGGCAATGGTCTCGGAGGGAATGCCGCAAATATCCGCGTATTCCTGCGAGGAGTGCCGGAACGCTTCCTCTTTGAGCAATTGCAGCGATGATTTGACTCGGACATCGGTCCCGCCAACCTTGACGGCCGTATCAACGAACAACGATGCCGAGCCGGTTGCTCTGTTGTGGAAAACCGGCGCGCCCTTCGAATTGAGAATTACGAACGGGTCATCATCCTTATAGCGTTCTTCCTCGGGAAGCACCAAACCTAAGTCCGAGCCTCGCAGGAAGTGAAATTCGCGGGGGTGCTTCGGCTCCACGACAACCAGGTGCGTTGCATTCGACCAGGAAGGCTCACCCGCGGCTTGGGCGAGTGTGGCATTGGGCTGGGCCAGGTTGTTGAAATCGCAGCGCTCGCTTTCAAACAAGCAACGAATCATGCCCATCACGAAAGCACCGTCCGTGCCCGGCTTAATAGGAATCCACCGATTGCGATCGCCGGCAGCCATGTTTTCCGCGTTGGTAAGCAATGGATCGATAACGACGTAGCTGAGTTTGCCGTCGGTGCGTGCCTTGGACACCAGCATGCTCTGGCGTTTGAATGGGTTGCCCGCCTGGTTTGGGGCGGTCCCGATAAACAGGCAGAACTCCGCGTTGGCGAAGTCCGGCTTTCCGTGCGGCATCTTCTTCAGGTCGCCGAACAACGCTCCGGAGCCGGAGCGGTAGGCACCGCCGCAATAGGCGCCATGCCCCACGAAGTTCAACGTGCCATAAGCGTGCTGAAAGAAACGCTGGACAAGAGCTTCGCGTCCTTCATTTGTGTTGTTGAGCAGCGCCACCTGGTTTACGCGTGAACCTAGTTCCGGGCGGTCCGGATCAATCGGAGTCGCAAGATCACGCAGTGCGCGAAGACCCTCAACGCGCCCCTCGCCGAACAGGTCGCCGCCCTCGCTGACTTCGGTGAGCAACTGTTCAAAAGAAATAGGTTGCCATTGGCCCGAGTTCCTCGGCCCAACCCGTTTCAGGGGAGACAGAACCCGGAATGGCGATTCCAGTTGCTTGAAGACTGCGTTACCGCGGCCGCAGGTAGTGGAACGGCCAGCCAAGCCTTTCTCCTCAAAACGTGAAATCGCTTGGAAACTGTCCCGCACCGGGGCCTTCATGGGAAGGTGCGGATCGGTCGAAAGTGGGCTATAGGGATTACCGGAGACTCGCAGTACACGACCGGTTGCCTTGTCGATGCGAACCCGCACGCCACAGAAGGTGACGCATCCGGAACACATTGTGTAACTGACTTGTTGTGCTGGATTCGCATTCAGTTTGCCGGTGCTCGGATCAATGCGGAACTCGGGAGCCAGAGAGGCACCGTAAAAACGGCTTCCAAGTTTCTCCTTGCCGAAGAGCTTCGCGAAGATACGGCCCGCAGTTTCTGAAAAACCGCCCGCAAACACCGCAAGGCTGCCAGCCACGACGAATTTGCGCCGCCCGGAACTCAGAGAATTGGCTGAAGCATCCGCATTGCATTTGCCAACCCAAGGGAAAAAACTCGTAATCAGGAGGAATAAGAGCAACCATAGCGCTGCGGTCCCGGCTATGCCCAGCAGTCCATCGGGACCGAGCGGCAGGTGGTAGCTATAGGCGCCAGAGCCCGTCTTGCGAATTGTTTGCCAGTCGATAAAAACGGTCCAGCGCATCATCCAAGCGCTGTGAATTGCCAGCAGGCCCGTTAGCAATCCGCTTTCGGGGCGTCGCAAAGCCAGCCAACAGGTCAGGGCAGCACTGCCTGCCGCCCATATTCCAGTTAATAGAGATGTGCGCATGGATGTTATTTGCGCCATTGCCTGCACGTGCGCCTGCGACAACCCTGAAAGCCCAATGCCAAGCCATATTGCGCCAACTGCCAAGGCCAATATCTGCGTGCCGGCGAGCAGGCGGTTGAGACGTCTAACAGGAAAGTCGGCTGACCGCATTACGCTACCCAGTACCAGTACCAGGCCAACGGCACCAGCCAACGCAGTAATGAAGAACTGCACCGGAAGCAGTGTCGTGTTCCAAAGCGGACGCGCCCGGACCACCATAACTTCCATTCCGGAATAAAGAACTATAAGAGAGGCTCCGGCCACGGTTAGAAGCGCTGCGGCTCTTACTCCGCGCGGGCTTCGATTTCCGCCCAGCGCGAGCCGCCGGTACAAACCCGCGAGTTGTCCGCCCCCCTCCGCCAGCACCAGTAGGTCGGGACGCAGAACAAGCCATGTAAACGATAGCAAGCTACCTAAGTAGAGCGGAATGAAGAAAGAGCCGTATGCCATCCAGGAAGCGGGGTTCGGGTAAAGGTAGAAGTGGAGAAAACGCCCGGGCTGGTGAAGGTCCGAAAGCAAGGCTACGGGGGCGGTCAGTCCGCACAGTAGCGAACCCAGAAGCGCAATGCGGGAGCAGTCGCGCCATGCAGGACGTTCGAAAACAAGTCCCGGCAGCGCAAGAAGAAAAGCGCCTACGGACAGGCCAATAAGCAGGGAGTATTGCACCGCCCACGGCAACCAGTCCACTCCCCTGGCCACATGCACGAGTTCAACGATGGACGGATTCATGACTGGCCTCTGTCTTTATTGGGCTGCCCGATTGAAGCTTGGCTTTCGACCCGGCCCTGAAAACGTTCATCGAGACCAATATAGAAAATATTTGGACGGGTTTTCATTTCCGGCTTGAGGACCTTCAGCGATCCACGGTAGTTGTTGATAAGCCGGTGAAGTTGTCCAGAAGCATTGTTCAGATCGCCGAAAATACGCGCTCCGCCGACACAACTCTCGACACATGCGGGCAGCAGTCCAGCCTCCAGGCGATGCGCGCAGAGCGTGCACTTGTCTGCTGTTCCGGTATCGTGATTGATGAAGCGGGCTTCATAGGGACACGCTTGGACGCAGTAGGCGCAGCCTACGCAGCGGTCACCGTCGATCAGCACCGTTCCGTCCTTACGCTTAACGCTGGCACCGACCGGGCAGACACCGACGCAGGGTGGATCATCGCAATGATTGCAGAGACGCGGTAGCACGTAGGTTGCGGACCGTTGCAGCCCTTCCGTCCATTGTGTAACGGCATACGTGGAAACGATGGTCCGGAAACTACCTTCCGGTGCGGCGTTCTCCGTGGCACAAGCTACTGTGCATGCCTGACACGCGACACACTTACGCAGGTCAATGAGCATCGCCCAATGGGGTTGGTCGCCTGCAGAACCCGTTGCGGCCAGGGGCACAGCTACGCCGACAGTAATCGCCGGAAGTATTTTCAAGAAATCGCGCCGCGATCTCTGAATACCCGATTCCTCAGACATTTACGACTCCAGCGAGGCAATCGCTCCCGCGGTCAGTAACCCTCACTTTGAAAAAATCCCGGACGTTGAACTGGAAGAACTCAGACCGCTACGTCGATTCAGTACAGCGACAAGCCGATCGAAGGTAGTAGGCTAGACGACGAGTTTACTTCCCTCGTTAATCTGCTTGCGGAGCACGTTGCGAATGAGTTCGCAGGCAGTCTTTACTTCCGGTAGGGCCAAGGTACAGGACAACTGCTTGCCGACTCGACTTGTGGTGACCACCCCGGAATTCCTTAGGATGGCCAGGTGCTGCGAAAGGTTCGGCTTGGAGATTCCGAGTTCCTCCAGCAATTCGGAGACGTATCGCTCCCGTTGCCCGAGCATCTCCAGTATCTGGATGCGGACAGGATTCGCAAAGGCCTTGCAGATCTGGCTCTGCCGCTGATAGATGAGCTGGTCTGTCTTGCTCGCAGTGTTGCCCTTTGCCTTTTGACGCCGCGTGATCGGTTCAGCTTTACTCTTCGCCAACATTGCTCCTCTCCAAGCCCGAAACAACTAATCGCTTTTCGACTCATTCGCTTCAGTTGATTGGAATTTTTGCTGCCAGCTACTCTGTTCTATTTTAGTCTGTTTCCACCATTTGAAGTGATGTTTGTACGCAAAGAGCTCGTTCACCCTCCCTGTAATCATTGAGAAAAAGGCAGGCCGCTCTTCGGGGAAAACTGCGCCCATATATGCGTGAACCATCAGGCCGGAGACAACCATTCCGACCGCCACAAAGTGGAGAAGCATAGCCCAAGCCACCACGGAAGTTCCAAAGAGGTGGAAGCTCATAATCAGGCCAGTGATGGCAATCACCGGCAGCGCCGTATAGACGAGCAGGGCAAAGAGCTTTTGTCCGGCGTTGTATGATCCCTGCTCCGGTAGCGATTCTTTGGTGCGGTTCAAGATCAGAAGGATGCGGATTCGCAACCATTCAAAGTCGTCGCGATCAAGCCCAACTTCGTTGATGAGCACCTCCTTGCGGAGGTAGTTTCGATAACCGAAAATTCCATAGACCAGAAACACTATGATCCATGTGAGACCGAGCGCGATGTGAACGCGCAACACGTTCGCCCGCGATCCGAGGGCGCTGGCGATCATCGCGGTATACCACTCGGGCATCACTCGATAGGCCGATCCCACGATTAGTGCAAGTCCAGAAATCAACTCCGTCAGCCACACAGAGGCATTGAACCAATGCAACAGAATGATCGCCACGTCGTGTTTCTTGATGCTTTGCTGCTCCATCGCGGTGGCTGCTTCGGCGGTGAGCGCGACGGGGTGTGCGGGAATAGGCTGTGCGTTCATTTTTAGTCCTCGAAACGTTTCTCACCAACGGCAAGTTGGCGGAAGAATGCGATAGCTTGTCCGGCAAAGGTCGCACCGACAGCGAGCATGACCAGTTTCTTTGCGAAAGCACTCCAGACTACACCTGCTGCAATGGTGCGAGGAGGGACAGGCGCAAAACTTGCGGCCTGCAACTCCAGATGGTCGGGCGTCCCCGTGTAGTAGACATTCGGGCCGATGGAGACCGTGTGGGTTTCGATACGCCGAGCGCCTTCGAGATAGACCAGGCGATAGACATCGCTGGAGGGGTTTTCGAGATCGCCAAAGATCTTTGCTTCTGCTGGACAAGTCAGTACACAGGCGGGCGCAAGTCCCTGCTCGCGACGGGGCGCGCAAAAGTCACATTTATCAGCCTTTCCCGCTCCCGGATCAATATAACGAGCCCCATAGGGACATGCGACCACGCATGCGCCACAACCTATACAGAGTTCGCGATCGATGTGTACCGTGCCATCTTCAGCCTGATGCGTTGCTCCACTAGGACATGCCGGAACACAAGTGGGCCGGTCGCAGTGGTTGCACTGTTTGACATGGAAGCTGGTGCTCAGATTGGGAAACGTACCGCGCGTTCCAGTCTCAGGGACACGGGTGCGTGCAAAGCCGTTTCGCACACTCCACTCGGACTTGCAGGCAACGGTGCAGGATTGACATCCCACGCACCGTTCCGTCTTGATTACCATTGCATAGCGCGCCATAGCCTACCCTTTCCCCTCATTTGTCAGAACGCGGACAAAATTCACACGCATGCCTGTCCCGCCCATGATCGGATCCACTACGATTCGGGTGAGAAGCTTTGTGTCGGACGTGCCCTTCCTGTGGGCTTTCGTCATCTTCGGCGCGATTGATCCAAAGCCATGCACCATGAAGGCACAGTCGTCACGAATCCGCTCAGTGACGCGCACGTGGATGGGATCGCTCCGGAAGCCATCCTGATTTTCGAGCGTTACCAGGTCTCCCTCGTGAACATGAAACGGAACAGCAGCTTTTGTGCTGATCCATACTTGGTTTTCCGGCATCAGGTCATCAAGCCAGGCATTGTTCTCCGTGCGCGCAAATGAGTGCATGGCGGCCCGTCCATAAATCAGGCGAAGGTAGCCGGAGGGCGGTTGTGCAGTCGGTTCATAGATGGGAATCGGAGCGAAATGCAGGTCATTGAGAACCGAGGAATAGAGCTCAATCTTTCCGCTCTGAGTGGGAAACAGCGGTCCATCGTCTTCGGTTCTATCTTCGATGTACGGTTTACCCGCGAATGATACCGCGCCCAGGCTCATCAATTCCGATTGGTTGAGCCCGAGCGGTTCGATCGTGCGGCGAAGATGGTCTTCAGGGCTGCTCCATGGAAAGTAAGCGTCGAGGTCGAGCCTCTTTGCCATCTGCTTAGTGATCCACCAGCCCGGTTTTGATTCATACATCGGTTCGCAGGCAGGCTGCCTCACCGAAATAAACGGACGTTTTACCGTTGTCGCAACTGCAGGAGGATCGTATCGCTCCAGGTAAGTCGCTTCCGGCAAAATGATGTCCGCGTAGTCAGACTGCTCATTGGGGAGCACGTCTACGACAACCAGCAACTCGAGCTGTTTGATCGCTTCCAGCGTCTTGTATTTTTGTGGAATACTCTCCAGAACATTTTGACCGTAGATGATCCATGCCTTGATTGGATAAGGCTTCCCCGTCAGTGTAGCTTCGACCAGTCCCTGGGTGAGACCCTGTGCCTCTTCTGATGCGAGGGGATATTTATCGCCACCTCCGTCAGCGCGGCCTTTTTCCGACTCCGGCATCGGGGGCAACGGAATTCGTCCCGTCTTCACCTTTGTCGGAAGAAACATTCCGCCCTTGCGGCCGTAGGCGCCAAGCAGAGCAGTCAAAATTGCCATCGCGCGGGCGCGCTGCGTGTCATTGCCATACCAGGTCACATGGCGCCCTGGATGGATTGCCACTGCTGGCTTCGCCGCACCCATGGCTCGTGCCGTCTCACGAATCTGAGCAGCAGAGATGTCCGTGAACGGCGCCGCCCACTCAGGCGTGAACGCTTGCACGTGGGCAGCTAGTTCCTTGAAACCTTCGGCGTACTTGTCAATGTATTCCTTGTCATACAGATCTTCCGCGATGAGCACATTGGCCCATGCCAATAACAACGCAGTATCGCTGCCTGGACGGATAGGGAGCCACCAGTTCGCTTTTGACGCGGCGGTTGAGAATCGAGGATCCACGACGAGCAGTTTGGCTCCACGGCTGAGACCTTCAGCAAACGCCGTGACCTGCGAGGTGAAAACATTCTCCCCGATGTGGCTTCCGATCAGAACTATCAGCTTCGACTCTTCCAGATCGACCGGCTCCGGCGAATTGACCGGACGCCCGAACGTGAGTTGATAGCCAACATCGCGAGGTCCCTTGCACTGGGCGAAGGCTGGTTCAGCAGAGTTCGGCGTGCCATAGGCTTTCATCAACGTGGCAAAGAAACCAGAGCCGACGCCATGCGGGAAAAGTGCGACGGACTCCGGTCCGTACTTCTGCCGAATTTCTTTCAATCGACTTGCAAACTGATCGAGAGCCTCATCCCACGAGGCGCGCTTAAACTGTCCAGCGCCTCTCGACCCCGTTCGCATCTGAGGGTATTTGAGCCGGTCTGGATCGTAGAGCAATTGCGTTCCGGCGTTGCCGCGCGCGCATAGCTTCCCCTTGGTCAATGGGTGGTTAGGATTGCCTTGCAGCTTCAGAACCTTGCCGTCTTTGACTTCCGCTAAAACTCCGCAGCGCCAGAAGCACATCTCGCAGTTGGTCGCGATTAATTCGACGCGCTCTTTGCCCCGGCGTCCGGGGGGGTGCGAAACCGCCTGTGCGGTCGGCGTGCCGACACCGGCAATTGCAGCGCCAGCGGCAGATGCTTTTAGAAAGTCGCGGCGAGAGATCTTGGAATTCATAGTTGCTCTCCGTGCGTGGTTGGAAAACGTGGGACCGGACAATGCCGGCCCCACTCAGGAGGAACGATCAGAACCGCGCAATCATGCTGAGCGCAGCCTTGTTGGCTGAGTCGAAGGTTGGGAACCCGAGAACCTGGGGAGCGCCACTAAGTTTCTGGGGTGCTCCAACGTTCCAACCAGAACCGCTCCACTGTGCGTCGTAGTGGATGTAGTCCGCTTTGACGATGAAGTGCGGGTTGATGCGGTGTGTCAGGTAAGTCTCGTACACATTTCCGCGAATGCTGGTCTTCGGCGCAATAATGTCATCTTGCGCCTGGGCGAAATTGAACCAGTACTTCGATCCATGATTGAACTCGAAGCCCATCTTCGTCCGCTTATTCGGGAAGTTGTAGCGAGCACCTGCATAAAGCATGTACCCATCGTGGTTGACCGGAGTGCTAAACGGATCCGATCCGAGCCCGCCAAACGGTCCCGTGACATCGATGGGGCGGAACCCGGACCAATTGATAGTCCCGAATACATCGAAGGGTCCCTGGCGCCGCTGGAACAGAACTCCTGCCAAGTCAATTGCACCCAGGTTCTTCGTCGGCGCAAAGCGCAAGACCGCCGGAGGAAGTCCCGTCTCGCCCGTCAGCGGATTCGTCGAAAATACGGTAAGGCCGTTGAATCCGTCGGTGACGTCAAAAGCACGGGCAACGGTTGCCTGAATCAGTGTATTGTCCGTTTCCCAGAAGTCGATATTCGCTCCAATGAAATGGGTATCGGACAGGCCATTGGACTGGCCATTCGCAAGGTTGCCATTCCCAAAGCCGGAGTCGTATCCCACTCCGTAGCAGGCGCGGAGTGTGGTTTTCTCACCGATGTGATAGCCAACCGTAATTCCGTCAAACTGGTAGTCGATCAGCGATGCCATCGGAGTTCCACCCCGAGGTTCATCCTGCCGGAGATTTAAAGGCGGGCCCTCTGTCGATGGACGGCGTCCAATCGAGAGATAGAGCGGAGTGTCCAAGATGTGAGTCCAGTTAAAATATGCCCGTTCGACGCGCAGAATATCGGAATTCGGAACTCCGGCGGTGGTGCCGTCGATATTCAAAGAGGTCGGTTGGCCGTTAAATACCTGGACACCAGTGGAGTCACCGAAAACCTTGTACATGCTGAGGCGGCCGTTGAATGTAAAGTTGTCGGTCATCTTCGCGCCAAAATCCAGACGAAGACGGTTGGTCTGCAGGGCTTGGTTCTGGTACTTGGCCGCCTTTGTCACGCCTATTTGCTGCAACAGACCTTGCTGGAAGGCTGCGAATCCCACTGGGCCAAACATCTGCTTAAAGCCTGCGACGGCAGCCTGCAGCTGTGAGTATGTGACGGTACTGAGAAACTGTTGATAGAGGGCGTAGTTATTACCACTGCTGTTGATAAATGTGGTTGCGCCCATGCCTTGTGCGCCTGCTGGCGCGTTGAGGGGTAGCAGCGGATTGCAGCCAAGTGATCCATTGTTGAAGCAGAACACTGTCCGAACGAGAGCGTTCTGTAGTTGCATTCCGTCGTAGTGCGCGGGGATGTGCTCAAAAATGGAATGTACTTCATAGCGGTAATCGCCGGTGAAATTCAGCCGGTCGAGTGCAGTGTGCAGTTCAGTCTTCTGGACGCGCTCGTCCAGTTCTTTAACCTGGGCCTGTAACTCAGCAGTCGTGGATGCCGGTTCCGTTGTTGGGGTGGTGGCGGCGACTGGGGCCACGGGAGCGACTGGTTCGACTTTCTTCTCCTGTGTGGAGAGCCTTTGCTCCAACGTCGCGAGTGTCTTTTTCAGTTGCTCTACTTCCTGGCGCAACTGGGCGTTGTCGTTTTGTGTGTTGGTAGCCTGCTGCGCCCATAATCCCGGTGCGCACGCAAGGCAAAGCAGTGCAACATAGGTTGCAATCTTTCGTTTCATGCGAATCCTCCCTCGTCAATCTTCAGTTGTTCACGCTTGTTAACCGCAGGTTGCCGGTTGTTCAGAATCGGCAGCATGGTCGATTGCAAAA
>Ga0316231_1002014_pt1 | contig 20533 bp, 18 predicted proteins | sample TBH18027metaG_FD_206002 | JGI IMG/M metagenome (GOLD analysis project Ga0316231, IMG submission 206002) | Freshwater microbial communities from Trout Bog Lake, Wisconsin, USA - TBH18027 | ecosystem: Environmental > Aquatic > Freshwater > Lake > Hypolimnion/Profundal zone | place: USA: Wisconsin...
CCACACGCGGCGCGGCGTCCAGTGGACGTTCCATCTGGGCCAGGAGGATGGGCAGCAGATCGCGCGCGTGCAGACAATCGCGCACCTGCCGGCCCATGCCATCAAAGCCGATGTATTTCAACGGCCGCCTCCGAGCCCACGAGTGAATCCAATACGAGAAGATGCCCTGGTCGATCCGCCCAAACTGCCCTGCGCCAGCCAGGACGCCACAGCGGTTGATTCGCACCGGCAGGTTGAAGGTCTCACCGTACTCCAGCGCCAGGGTTTCGGAGGCGAGCTTCGTCGCGCCATAAAGCGAAATCGGCGCCGCGGTCGAGAACCCCTCCATCACCCCAGCCGGGCTGAGGCCGGGAACGGTGGCGCCGGCACAGGGCGCAAACCGCTCGCCCTGGGCTTCGACCGGGATGGCCGCGAGGCCGGGGATGGAATAGACGCGGCTGGTGCTGAGGATGAGAACGCCGCTCTTCCAGGCCCGGGCGAGTTCGAGCAGATTGATCGTGCCGATTAGGTTGTGCTCGATGAGTTGGCGGCTGCTGGTGCGGCCATCCACCCCCGCCAGCACGCTCGGGTTGGCGGCAGCGTCCAGAATCCAGTCGCAGCGCGGCAAGGTCTCCAGGTCGCTGGCCTGGCGAATGTCCCCGTGCACCACGCGCACGCCGAGGTGGCGCAAGGACGTGCGGTTCGTTTCACTCCCGGCTCGGACTAGGTTGTCCAGGCCGACGATCTCCCAGTCCGGCCGCTGGTCGCGCACCCCCTGCGCCACCACGCGGCCCACAAAACCGCAAGCCCCGGTGATTAGGATGCGCATGGATTTCCAGCTACGGGTTCAACCGCCCGCGACCATGCCGCAGCCTTCTCAAGCAGGCAATTGGCAGTGGGCGGTAAGTGTCGATGCCGAATCGCCCCGCCGCGGCTCCGGGGCAACCGATATACTGGGAAATGGCCAGGGGGCTTCATTTGGATTGGTAGGCAACCGTGTAAGCAGCCCAGACGAACTGGGTCAGGACCAGAGACAAAGTCAAAAGCCAATAGGCCGAACGGCGGCGCAGAGCACCGCTAATAGCCGGATGCTCTGCCGCCCAGAGGCAGGCTGGAAAAACCATGATTTTGGCGAGGCGCACCACCAGGAATTCGGCCGTGTTGTTGCTGGCCGCGCAGTATATCAACAGAGGCAGAAGCAGAGAAAGCGGCAGCCAACGCTTGCGTCTCAGGAAGTGAATGGCCAGGAACCCCGCGCACAGGAGGATCACGAGAAGCACCAAACCTTTGACAAAGGGCAGCGGCGTGAAAGCCAGCAAGTTGCCGAGAATTCCGTCGAACAAAAGGAATCCCTTTCTAGGCGTAAGGTGTGTCTTCGTATGGTAAGCCAAAATCCAATTAAGGTCGGCTCGCGACCAAGCCATCCACAGATAATAGGCGGCAAAGGGAACGCCCGAGGCCACCAGGTGCCACCATTTCATCCCTCTGCTGAACAGGCAAACCAGCGCGAGCAGAAAGTAGAAGGGATAAAATGCCTGGTGAATCATCAGGCCTGCGGCCGTAACCAGCGCAAACGCCCACCAGCGCGCGTGCAAGGCAGCCCAAAGAGCCCCGAGGAAGAATGCATGCGCGGGAATATCGGCCAGGGGATAAGCCGTGTAGCAAACCCCGACAAATGGAGCAAAGGCGTAGATTAAGGTGCCAACCTCCTTCGTTTCCGGGGCCAGGATTTGCAGGATCTGTGAGGTGAGGAATACCGCAGCCACCCAGAACAAAAAACAAATCGCCTGCGCGAGCAGCGCACTCCCAATCAAATGGATGGTCAAAAGCCGAGCCGCCGCAAGGAGGGCGGGGTAACCCGGCATGTGGCTGGCGAAGGCTCGAGTCGCCAAGGCCAAGTTCTGTGACCAGCTGATATACTCCGCCACATCGCTGCGGACCACGCTGAACCCGATGGCCTGGTAGCCGAGCAGAATCGCCAGGAAGACAACCGTTCCGAGACAGACTACAAACCCAGGGTCTTTGGCAAACCACTTTGGCGAGGTGTGGGAGGTGAAGCTCATAAAGGCACAGGCTAGGTGCTCACGCAGGGATGCAAGATAAGCAAATGGTCAACCTCTTGGTTGCTTTTTGTAATCGCCGCGGCTGAAGTACTTTTCCAGCCAGATGTACATACAGGTGAAGAGATAGCGACTCCCCATCTCTTTGATCTTGAGCTTGGCCACACCAGAACGCCGGTTACGCCAGGTGATCGGGATCACCGTCCAGGTGAAGCCTCTAACGATGGCCTTGAGCGGCAGTTCCACCGTGAGGTTGAAATGGGGAGCCAGGAGCGGACGGCAGCCGTCAATCACCTCACGCCGGTAGGCCTTGAACGCGTTGGTTGTGTCGTTGAGCTTAATGCCGAAGAGCACCTTCACGAAGAAGTTGGCCATGCGGTTGAGGACTAGCTTCGCGGGAGGATAGTCCAGCGTTCCGCCGCCCTTAACGAACCGGCTGCCAAACACACACTCGTAGCCCTTGCCTAGCTCTTGCCAGTAGCGCACAACGTCCCGGGGATCGTCAGATTCGTCCGCCATCATGATGACCACTGCGTCCCCCTGCATTTGATCCAGACCACAAATGACGGCGCGCCCAAACCCATGCGGCCCAGTGTTGCGCACGGGCCGGAGACTCGGCACTCGCTGCTGCTCCTCGAGCAACAAATCCCACGTCCGGTCCGTGCTTCCGTCGTCCACTACCACAATCTCGTGTGGAATGTTGTGATGCCGCAGTTCCACATGCAGATGTTCGACTGTGCGCGCCACGCAACCCTCCTCGTTGCATGCCGGAATCACCACGCTGAGCAGGGTGGGCGGCGGCGTCAGTCGCAGGGACGGTTGAGAGGTTTTCGTCGACACGGCCGTCTTCAGGCTACGGGTTCATCCGCCCGCGCCACGACGCGACGATTTCCTCGAAGATCTGCGGTAAGGTGCGGGTGATGTTCCACTTCGGGTAATGCGTTCGCATCTTGCGCAGGTCGCTGTAATAACAGATGTGGTCGCCGCTGCGGGCCGTTTCGACATAACTGTGAACCTGCCTCCGTCCGGTGCAGGTCCCCGCCAGCTCGAAGGCCTCCAGGATCGAGCACGCGTTCCCCCGGCCGCCACCCAGGTTGTAAACCTCTCCGCACTTGGGCGATTGAAAGAACTCAAACATAAAGGCGGCCACGTCCGCCGAGTGGATATTGTCGCGAACCTGTTTGCCCTGGTAACCGAAGATCTTGTACTCGCGACCCTCCAGATTGCATTTCACGAGGTAGCTCAGAAAGCCGTGCAGTTCGACGCCCGAATGGTTCGGCCCGGTAAGACACCCGCCGCGCAGACAACAGGTTGGCATCTGGAAATACCGTCCATACTCCTGGACCATCACGTCTCCCGCCACTTTCGACGCGCCAAAGACCGAGTGTTTGGACTGGTCAATCGGAAACTCCTCCGGGATGCCGTGTGTATAACCGGCGTCGGCGTAGTCCCAACGGGTCGCCAGCTCGCGCAGCGGGATGCTGTTCGGCCGGTCGCCGTACACTTTGTTGGTGGACATGTGAATGAACGGCGACTCGCGGCAAGCGCGCCGCGCCGCCTCCAACAGGTTTAAGGTCCCCACCGCGTTGACGTCGAAATCGTCGAAGGGGATCGTCGCGGCCAGGTCGTGCGACGGCTGGGCGGCCGTGTGAATGATGGCCGCGGGCCGCAGCGTGCCGACCAACTCGAGCACGCCCGCGCGGTCGCGGATGTCCAGTTCGTGGTGCGTGAAGCGCGGCAGCGCCGCTTGGAGACGCTGCTGATTCCAACGCGTATTGCCCTGCGGGCCGAAGAAGGCCTCGCGCTGATTATTGTCGACGCCGTGAACCGCGAAGCCGCGCTCGTGAAAAAACGTGGTCACCTCCGAGCCAATCAACCCGGAAGAACCGGTGACGAGAATCTGTTTGGTCATGATGTGGGAAACATGTTTTGCGATTTATCGGATTCCTTGCCCCGCGCTTCTGGAGTCTTGACGCCGACAATGAGAAACTGCCGACCCAAAAACTTCCAAAATATCGGCAGCCGAACGTATAAGCGCAAGAACATCAGTGGATAGCGCGGTCCCTGGCTCATCCGGTACGGCAGGAAACGGTCGATGACCCGTTCGATATGGAACCCGATCATTTTCATGCCTTCGGCCAGGCTGAGCTCTGTCAAAGGCAAATAATGGTCCCAAAGATCCCAATATTGGCCAGGAACAAATTTGATGTTCGGCCCCAGCGCCACCAGGCGTCCGCCGGGTCTCAAGCAACGCCGCGCTTCGGCCAGGGTTCTCGACAGGCTTGCCTTGTCGGGCAGGTGTTCAAAGAAGTTGCTCGTGAACACGAGATCGAGGGAGTTTTCCGCCAGCGGCCACGGTTCCGAGCAATCCTGGCTCACGAGGCGCACCCCGTCTTGAACCCGGGACCGTGCGTCAGGATTGAGGTCCATCGCATAGCGCTCCCGGCAGGAAACCTGGTTAATGAAATCCCCATAGCCACAGCCCAGATCCAACACCGCGTGCGCGTCCTGGAGATAGGTCGCGAAATAGTCGGAAATGAGGATCTTCCATACCGAACGGCGGTAGTCCTGCGCATCCGCGAAGCGGGTACGATAGATCTTCGATAGTTCCGAACTCATGCCGTTTGCTTCATTCCCAACAACGCCCAGTCAGCTCCAACCCTACCGGCTGCGCAGTCGCAGTCTAGCAGCGGGAGCCCCGACTTGCAAGCCTGCCAGAGGGTTTCCACCCTCTCGCGTCTCGGACGCATCCTGTCCTCATCGATCCACCCCACGTCCATGGGCTTTGACCATCGGCGTATGGTCGGCGCTGAAAGCAGGCCGGCCAACCGCCAGCTCTGGCGGATCAGACCATTGTGCGTAATTGCAGGCGCTCCTTTTCCGCAGCCGACAGATTACAGATCACGGAGCGAAACTTACCGTTGGCGCCACGTGGAATTTCGGAGACCTTTTCGAATTCAACCGTCACATTCCCCAGCCGGGCTCGAAGTTGCCGGGCCACCTCTTCCTGGATAACCTCATCAAAGCCGTCCGACGGTACGAGGCGCACCCGGATGGCCGCCAGGGATTCCTGAATCACTTGCGCCTCCCGGATGGGCCAACCGGCTTTGAAAACCGGATCCAACCTGCCGATGCGCCGGCCATCCGCCGTGCAGAGCAGGTCATCGCTGCGGCCTTCGATCTTCGCCAGTCGCGGCAGTGTTCGCCCACAAGGACACTCCGACCCGCTGGCGTCAATGGCCCCCCGGTCGCCGACCCGGTAGCGGATTAGCGGCATCACCGAATTCACCAACCCCGTGCATACAAAGTCTCCGACCTCGCCCGCCTCCACGGGACCGTTCCTGTGGAGCACCTCCAGCCTGCCCGCCTCGGGCCATAAATGCAGCCGGCCGTGTTCGCATTCGCTCGCCGCCGCAACTCGTTCGCTCATGCCATACGTCTCCCGTACTGGACAATGGAACGCCTCGGCGATCACGGATCGCTGGTAATCTTGGAGCGGTTCGGCGTTGGCAATCACCACCTGCAACTTCAAATCGCCGCGGCGCTCGACCAGGGCGGCCTGGGCCAGCAGATGGAGCGCGGATGGATAGCCCAGCAAATAGCACACTCGGTAACGGACGAGCGCCGCCAAATAGTGCGGGATCAAATCAGAAGCCAGGTGGTAGGTGGACATGTAGAGCTGCGACAGCCCCGCGTTCCACACCCAAAACGGAGGCTGGCGACGCGCCACGGGCGTTACCAGTTGCCCTCCTAGAATCGCCCAGCGGTCCCGGCGCGAAACCCCGTACCAATGGCGGCAATGGGCCTCAAACAAGGCATACCATGATTCCTCGCCTGGGCGCGTGTTCCAGAGTGTCAAGGGGGTGCCCGTGCTGCCGCTCGTGTGCGTCTCCAGGAGCCCTCTCGGATTCACGTCCTCGGCCAGGAAACGGCGCGGTTGCCGACGCACCGATTCCTTCTCCAAGACGGGCCAGTTCTGCAACTCCTCCCAAGGGGAATGGTCACCCTGTCGGCGCCTCTCGGCCCATTGCTCCCGGTAGTAAGGAACGTGCGTGATGGCATGATGCAGCACGTGATGCAACCGATCGTGTTGCCACGCGGCCCACTCACTGTCGCTCCAACGCTCGCGCTGCCGTGCTTCTCTCACCAGTCGGTCGGTGTTCGGGCCATAGCGCTGCCATCGCAGTCGGAAGCCCCGAATGCTGGCAGCCAGCGAGCGGACCGGCCAGGGAAGGCCGTGGTAGAGTGCCAGCGCTTTCTGGTTCAGGCAGGCTTTTCTCCCATGGTTTGCTGGAGCAGTGTCTCCCACTGGGGCAGCACTACCGACCAGTCGAATTGCTCAGCCTTGGCGCGGGCGTTGCGCGACAGGCGTTCGGCCAAACCGGGCTCCCCCAGGATTCTCCTCACTGCCGCGGCCATCGCCTGGTGGTCGTTCGGCGCCACCAGCAACGCGTCATGCCCCTCCTGCCAGAGCAGAGGCAACTCCCCAACCTCGGTGCAGACGAGGCACAGCCCACAGGCTGCGGCCTCCATTACCGAAACGCCAAAACTCTCATGGTTCGTGGTATTCAGGAAGATGTCTCCGGAGTTCAGCGCTGCAGATACTTCAGTCTTGGGCACTGGTCCGGGCAGGCTTACCCGTCCTTCCAACCCGAGCTTTTTCACTTCCAACGCTACCTGTTCGCGGCTTCCATCCCTTTTGTCTGGGCCGAACATAGTCAGGCAGAGGCTCGACCGGGTCGAAGGCTGGGTGGAACAAACCTCGGCGATGGCGCGCAAGGCCATGCATGGATTGTAAATGGTTTCAAATGCCCGCAACCAGACGAGCTTCGGCTGCGCACTGGATCGGAGCCGGAACGGGTAGGCAGCGAGGTCAATCGCGTTTGGCACGAACCGGAGATCAGTATGATAGGAGCTTAGAGCTTGCTGAAGATACCGCGAGGGCGTGGTGACCGCGCTGGCGGAGCGCAGCAGCCGCCGCACTCGCCTTGGCCAGCGCCTGGCGAAAGCCGGCAGGTTTCCCCCGTGGAGCGTCAAGGCGAATGGTTTGCCCAGGCGCCTCAGCAACCAGCAAACACCTTCAGCCCAAATAAACGACGGGCCGCTGTAAACATCCACTTGCGCCACCGTATAGCCGCCCCGGCGCCGCCACACGGTCATCAGCATGTCCACCGGCCGGCTCAGGCGCGCCGGTTTGTCCGAGGTGGTCAGCACCGTCCACCCCGCGGAGGATAATCGCCGCGCCAGCGACTCGCACACGGTGTAGGACCCAGGCCGGGTGGCCGACAAGAAGTTGCCTACCAATAACACCCCGGACGGAGAGGCTGCCCGGCTCCCCACCGAGCTATCGAAGTCCATCGTTCGGGCTCCGGTTACGGTATCCTGGCCCATGATTTCAAGCGTTGCACCATGACCTCGGTCTGTTGCTCCAGCGTTACTGTGGCTGCCAATTCTCGCCCGCGTTGGATCATTCCTCGACGCCTCGCCGGGTTGTGCAGAACTTCTCTCAGTGCCGCCACCAAACCCTGAGTGCTATTCGGCTCAGTTAGCAAGGCGGCATCGTGAACGAAATCCGGGATTGAACCAACCCGGGTCGCGACGACCGGAAGACTGTGCGCCATGGCTTCCCAGATGGTCCGCGGAAAGCCTTCGGACGTCTTCGAAGCGATTAGGTAAATGTCGGCCTCGCGATAATGGGCATACAAGTCCGGTCCCGCCGCCTTGGGCCCATGGAACTTGACCCGCCCCGCGACGCCCAGGCGTGCGGCAACCTGCTCCATTTCCTCCAGCACGTCGTCGTTCTTCTCCGGCCAGCCGACCAGGTCCAAGCACACATCTTCGCCCGCTTGAACCAGCAGGGACAGCGTCTCCACCATCTCGATGAGGCCCTTGCCCCGAGTCATGCGCCCGGTGTAGAGCAGATGGCAGGGCGCCCGCGAGCAGGTGTCTTCTCGATCGAAGAAGTCCGCTCGCGTCAGGGTGGTGGTGCGCGTTTCCACCAGGTTGGGAATAGTCGTTTCAGATTCCCGAAACAGTTTATGGCTGTTTACGAACGTCAGGCTCTTCCTGGCGACCTGATCCTGGCGTCGTTGGTTCCATCGCCACAGGAGACGGATTGCTTCCTTCCGCCAAAGCGCTTGCCGCGTTTCGCCCGCCAGCGCCACCGCGTCGCCGACCAAGAGAAGAGCCGTTGGCACGGGGCGCGCCGCCTCGGCAAGTGACGGCAGGAGCGGCGAAGGCCCGCGCAGCAAAAGTACCTCCAGCGCGGCTCTTTCCCGGCGGACGATCCCGGCATATCCTCGGGCCAACAGCAACCTGCGAGGAACGGAGCAATGCGGGCCCAGGTCCACTAGCCGAATATTGGCGCCCCGCACCGTGTAATCCATTTGTGAACGCTCTTCCCCGACCGGGGAATGGAGAAAGCAGACCACCTCGGAGCAGTAGTCGGCCAAGGCATCCACGAAACGCCCCTGAAAGGCGGGCATTCGGACCTGCTCACCTTCCCTTATAGCGGGGACGTGATAATGGAAGCCAAGACGCATGAGGAGACCAGTCTGGATTGTGAGAGCAAGAAGCAGAAACACCAGCCCGGCAAACTCAAAAAGCGGAACGTGAAGCTGAGATGAAGCGCGAAACACGGGCAAGCGGGCCGTTTCATGGGCGGCCGGCTACGACCTTAGGGCGGGCCCGGATAGCGAGGTTTGAAGGGCCAACGGGTGATCTCGCCACGCTGACCGAGCTCTGCCTGGGCAGGTGCGACGCCAGGTAGATGGTCGCGGCCACCAGGCCATAAACAAACCAGGCGTGGGTGCCGGTGAGGCCGGCCAACACCCAAAAATGCACGCTCATCGCAATGAAGCTCCCATAAACCCCCAACGCCCACGGTTCGCCTTGGCGGTTGAGCACCATGGCGGCCAAGGCCCCGCTTATCGCTAGGATCACAATGAGGACCGCCAAGGGTAGCGTCGCCACCAACCCGCCTTCCGCCAGGTAATTGAGGTAGGAGTTGTGCGCGCTTTTTCGCATAAAGTCTGACTCTGCGCGTCCTCTGAAGACGGGCGGCATCTCGAGAGGCACATAGACCTCATGGTAGCGCCCCGGTCCGGTGCCAAACCATGGCAATAGGGCAAAGAGCTTGAGGCTGCGTTGATTCATGACCTGCCGGGCCATGTAGGACTTGTCCTTTTCCAGATTGTCAAAGGTCGAGACACGGCTGAAGACCGCTTCGCGGACCCGCGCGCTCCCGGCCAGGATACCGGCGAAGGCGACGGCGACTAAACCCATTGGCAGGACCAGGCGCAATGACACGGTTGGCCGCGACATTAGACCCAGCAGGAAAAACGCCACCAACGCCAGGGCGATGCAGATCCATGAGCCCCGCGACCCGTTCATGGCGCAGGCAAGAAAGATCACGAATAGCCCACCGACGCAGGCCAGCTTGCGCATCCAACCACCCTTGAGAAACACTGGAAACAGAAAAGGGGTGAAGGTGGAAAACAAAATGCCGTAGCTGTTTTGGGTGGTAACAATCGGCTCTGTCTCCGCGCCAATCTTTCCCAACAGAATGCCCTCAGCGCAACGCAACCCGGCCAGCACCACCACCGCGGTTCCCAGCAGGAACGGCAGCCGCCGCTGGATCCGGGGATCCGAGGCAATGTAAGCGGTGACGAGGAACACCGTGAGCCAGAACAGGTAGCGCACCAGGCTTGCCGCCTCGTTCGGCAGAAACTCGCGCGACTCGAACCAGGGCCCATTCGCGACGAAGGAAACGAGCACCCCCACCCAGATGGCCGCCGCGATCAGCAGCCAGCGCTGATACCTCTGGAGCCAGGGCGTCTTCGTTTGAAAAAACGCATAATAAATCACCGGCAGGATCAGCGGCGCGCTGATCGACAAGCCGATGAACGGGATGTTAACCAGAGGCAGCACGACGAACACGGCGCAGAGCCAGAACAGCTTGCGAATACGCTTAGGATGCTCGCGCGGCCGCGAGCCGGCCCCGCTGCGAGAGGCGGGGTTTGCTGGCCGCACCGCAAGGCCAGCCTGCTGGCCTCGGCCGTCACGGGTGATGGGAAGATGGTTCACGGTTTGGGAGCGAGATCCGGGTCCCGCTCATGCCCTGCGCTCGCTTCCGCCTCACCACCCTCGTAGAGCCGCATCCATTTCGTGACGTGCTGCTCCCAGGCAAATCCCGCCCGCACCACTTGCGCCGCCCGCTCCCCCATTCGCTGGCGGGCCTCCTCATCGGTGCCGAGCTTGAGCATGGCGGCTTTCAACCCCGCCAGGTCCCCTGGCGGAACATAGAGGCCAGTATCACCCTCCATATTCGCCAAATCGGTCACCCCCGGGATCCTCGAAACCACCACCGGAACCCCGACCGCCATGGCCTCAAGCGGCGCGATTCCCATGCCCTCCCGGCGCGAAGGAAAAACAAAAACGTCGCTGGCGGCCAAGATGCGGCTCAATGTGGGACGCTCGTCCAAGCGCCCCCAGAACTCGACCCGTTCCGCAAGCCCGCGAAGCGGGCTGGTGACTTCGGCTACCTCGCGCTCATCAATGTTTTGGCTCTCGGCACGACTGCGGGGGCCGATCACCCAGAGACGCCACTCGGGATGGGCAGGCGCTAACTCGGCAAAGGCCTGGGCCAGAACGTCAAAACCTTTGCGGCGCCCAACCGCCCCGAGGCAGGCGAAAACCACATTCCCGGGGCGTATTTGATGGGCCGAGCGCAGCTTCTCCCGCTCACCATCCGAACCCCGGGTGAAGATGTCATCCCTGATGCCGTAAGGAAGCAGCGAGACTTTGGACCCAAAATCCAGAGCGAGGCCTCGGTGGAGAGCGGGGCTGACCGCGACAATCGAACTAACGGTTCGGTAAAAGCGTTTGGTCCAGAAACCCGACCAGCCTCGCGAGTTGTAGACCTCGGTATCACTTTCAGCCAAGGAGTGCACGACGACCGTGCGAGCACCCTTGCCTTTGGCCAAGCCACACAGCAGGAAAGCGACCAGGTTGGAGGTGACAAAGCCCAGCGGCGGGATACTACCAAAATGCACAACATCGGTCTTAACCAAAACCAGTTGTAACGCCGCCCAAAACCAAAAGACCACCCGGCGCCCCGCGCGACCAATCCGACTGCGGTGAACCAAGGGCGAGCGCCGTATCCGCAATCCCTCGCGTGCTTCACGGCCGGCAAAGTGCGGATGGCCAGCCGTCAACACCGTGGTCGCGCACCCGTGCGCCGATAGCGATTGAAATCGTTCTATGGAGGCCAGCAACTCGCCGCCAAAGTCCGGCGGCCAGTAGAAATAGGAAACCAAGAGAACCTTCATCTTGACTGCTGCCCCCCGGGCTTGGCTGACGATCCCTTCGCCTGATTGTCCAGTCGAAGCGTTGGATCTAGAAGCGTCATAGGATTGACGCGCTGGTAATAGCGCCAGTCGAAAGGTCTCCAGCCCAAATACAGCTTCATCACCATTCGGCGAGTCAGGGAAAACCCTTTGCGCCTCAGGAGGCGGACGATTCGCCCCTTCAAACCTCCATAATCACCCTGTCGGCTGATGGGGTTGCTGTTCTCCCATCGCGCCGAGTAATCACTTTGCTGCGGGATAGTCTTGAAAATCTCGCAGATTTCGACTCGGCGGGCAATCGCCAGCATATAAACCCGCTGATGGTTGCGGAGTTGAACCCGGCAACCTAAGGTGGCGGGATCCGACACTCGGTACCAAGCCGCGCCCGGCCGCTGCACGAAAACGAACAGATCGCATAGCTCGTAGCCGTTCTCCGGAGCCAGCACACGAAACAGCAATTCCGGACTGAATTGGTAAAACCCGTGGCCCATGGCGTTATTGGCCGGGGGGATAGTCACAAAATATCCCCCTTTTTTCGGCATCTCTAGAGCGTTCTTAATCGCGTTAGGGAAATGAAACACGTGCTCAAGAGTGCCCCCGTCAATGACTACATCATATCGCTCGGCGTAGGATCTCGGCAGAGCCGTGTTCATGTCATGTACCACCGTGGCGCCTTCAAATACTGAGTTGTCGAATGATTCTACCTTGCACTGGGGCCAAATGTACTGGAAGACGCCCTCACAGAAGCCATCGGTCCGTCGGAACGAATTTCTGATACTCTCCTCTTCACAATTTCTTCCGGCCGCGCGAAGGACACTTTGCACGTCCCGCGGCGTACAGTACATTCGATGCCGCCCAAGGGTCGCCACGTCCTTCATGACTGCCCCAAGCCGCTCCGCGTACAACAACCCCACCATGCTGTTCAGCTCAAAGCCCATAAATAAGTCATACGGTTTATCCAGCCAAGCCCCGGCACCGAGGGTTAAGCATAGACGCCTTACCTCCGCCGGTTTGCGCCGGCCGCGTGGGCTTGCCTGCCGTTCCCTCGAACCAAGGAGAGTACAGCTCTGCGCAGCTTAAACGGAATCGGCCCCAGAAAGCCCGTCGCAACTAACAACCATAACACCGGGTCAACCCCACATTTGGAGGCGCTTCCGAACGCCACCCAACTCTGCCGCCATTCCCAACTCTGATTGTGGCTGATGATCAGCGACCGGTGCAACAGCAGCAATTGCCTTCGCAGTGGCTGAACCAGGGAGCTTAACTCGGGTGTCCGTTTAACCATCTCCAAAGATTTTTTGCGCGACTTGATCACCGCCTCGAACCATTTCGGTGACGGACGCGACATCGACGTCGAGAGTTTATGGCGGATCCCCAAGGCTTGGCGCAAGTAGGCAAATCGCACGGCACCCCCCATCCTAAACCATAGATCCCAATCATCATCGCCTTTCAGCTCCTCGTCCGATCCGCCCAGAGAAAGCAAAACGTCGAGGCCAACAAGGAGCGATGAACGCAGTATAAAATTACTCCTGACCAAAAAAGGCCGCAGGTCCCCGTCGATAATCGCAGCTTGGTCATTAAGTTCGATTTTGGGCAAGGCCTCAAAAACCCTTCTTTGCTGGTCAAATAGGAGTTCCCTGACCCCGGTAACCTCGTCCCGGTTGACAAAGTTGCAGAACACGGCCTGAACCTCCGGCCTCGCCTTTAGGAGGTCCATCTGCTTCTGAAGCTTTCCGGGCAACCACTCGTCGTCCGCCTCCAGGAAGGCGACATACTTGCCGCGAGCGGCGCGAATCCCCGTATTGCAGGCGGCCGCCACATGCCCGTTGGGACGACTGATCCGCCGCACGCGTTTATCGACCTGGGCCGCGGCATCGATGAGCCGGGGCGTCGAATCCGTCGAACCGTCATCCACGACGATCAGTTCCAAGGGAATGGAGATTTCCTGGAGCACGCTAACTATGGCGCGTTCCAAGGTTTTCTCGGCGTTATAGGCCGGGATTACCACGGTTACGAGCGGCGCATCGTTTTCTAGAGGAACTTCCATTAGCGGTAAAGGAGATGGACGAAGATCGTTAGGACGCACGGTAGCGGCTCTTCCGGTTAATGCCCAGGAGCCGTCCAACATTCCGTTTGATAAACCCTAAGACGGGAATTCGGTTCAGTCGCTGCACGTAATCCCGATGCTTTGTTTCCCAGTACAGGGCGGTGGAGACGGCCGCCTGGTAATCGCGGGCGGTAGGGGCAGTGGCGTCCGGTGAGAGATGCGGATAGGCGGCGTAGTCCCGTTGCCAGTCGGGTCTCTCACCCATCCCGGGGGATCGGACAGAAAGCATACCATCGGGGAACCGGAGCGCGGTTCCCGCCTTGGAACCTTTGACGTGCTCGACCATGGTCTTTAGGAGACGTGCTAGTCGATCCGCTGCCGGTTCCTCCAGGTAAAGCGAGTCACGCAGCACGAACTCCTGGTAAGCCAGCTTCACCTTCGGCGGGTTGAGCAATTCCCGGAGCACGGGAGCAATATGCTCCCGGCAGCAAATCCGCCAACTCGAGGAGATAAAGTGCGGGCTGTTGGTGTAGTCCAAAATGGCGGTCGGGCGGCCAGCCAGCAGGGACTCCAGGTAGGCGGTGGACATCGTAGTGAGGACGGCATGGACCCCAGCCAACTGCTGATGGAGGTCCGCGCCCCGGGTATCCAACCCTTGCTCCGGCAGTCCCAGCGCCGCCTGTATTTTGGGCGATACGCGCCAGACCAATTCGACATGGGGAATATTCGCTGCTTCGGCCCGTACCTCCTCAATGCTGCGCCGGCAAGCCTCAAACTGCTCTTCGTTGAATCCCGGTGTCTTAGCCGTCATGACCAGGACTCGATACGGCGGGCCCGACGGAAGCGCGGGCCGCTTTGCGGCGAGTGGGTCAAAACGCGGGACGCCTACCAGCTCACACTTTCCAACATTACCCCAACTTTCCAGGAGCCTCGCCTGCGAAGCGCCCAGGCAGGCGATTTTGTGCGCCCCCACAGGCTGCTCGAATGGGAGATGCTCCCCTTCCAGGGGGTATTCAAAGGTTCTCCTCCATTCCAGGATCCCGTCGAACATCATCAAGATGCCGATGTTCCGCTGGCGAACCTGGGCCAGAACGTGCGCGTAGAGAAGGTGATGGTCATCAAGACAAAGAACGACTTTGGGATGGTGCGAGAGGATAGTGTCAAGGTCGTACGTCGCCTGCGCCACCTCCATGCCGAGACGCTGAAGCACCGGTTCAATGTGGTGAATGGTCTTGTCGCCGGTAAGAACAACGAGGTCCGCCATGGCAATCGAAAAAGGGTGCTTCCTAAGCCGCCGTTGACACCGCGTTCCGGAAAGAGATCGAAGCCAGGTTTCCGTTGAGCCACTCAACCTTGGGGATGCCTCGATGGAATTCGGTCCAGGTAGAGGATTCCTGGAGCAGCTTGCGAACGCTTTCCACCTGAAAGTCCTGCGAGAATACGAGCCCGTCGGGCACGAGTGCAGGCACCACGCCCCGAAGCACCTCGGCGGTGCCCTTGCTCGTGTCGCAATCAATGTAAGCGATTCGGATCGGCTGCGAGACGGGATCTGCGGCTAGGGTTTCGGAGAACCACCCTTTCCGCAAGCTGCATACCTCGAGTTTTCCGTAGCGCCCGATGTGGCTTCGGACGAGCGTCTCGGGCACGGCATATTCCCCGGAGAAATCGTAGCCTTGTCGCTTCTCCTCGTCCGCCAACGGCTCCACCCCTTCAAATGAGTCATAGATGCAAAGTCGGTAGCCGAGCTTTTCGCAGACGATGCTGAATTTCGCAGAACTGCCTCCCTGATAGCAGCCGGCTTCGATCATAACCTCGCCCTTTGCGGCAGGCCGCTCGGCCAAGGCGCGGCAAATGCAGGCAATTTCGCCGGGGCGATGCGCGTGGAGCACGTTCCAATCGATGCGCAAGAAACGCGCTATCAGCGAAAGTCTCGACCAAAGGGGCAGGTTGCGGATAAGCACCATCGGGGCATAACCCCAGCAGAACCAGAATAACTTGATTCGTTGACGATGCAGCGGGTTCGCCAGGCGCGGCCTTAGCCAGCGGATATACCATTGCCGGACGGCCCGCTCGAAGGAACTCTTTTGATAGGTGCGATTCATGGCGGTGGCGGTCACGTTACTCACATTCTCGGGTCTAGATCCAATCGCCTCCCCCGAAGGTCATTCGTTTCAGCTCATGGAGTAGTGTCACGGAGCCTTCTGGGTCGGGCCGGTCAGCTTCTGCCGGTTACCTGTGGCGAACTTCTGCAATCCAAGGTGGACCGTTATACTCCGAGCAAAGGCCTTGAAATACTTGGAGGAGCCAACAAAGCGACCGTGCAAAGCACGTTTTGAGCCGAGCGAGCGGAAATAATACCTGGATGATTCCAGCAGTTTCCCCTCCCGGGCCAGAACGATGCCTAACCGGCGGAGGTCATTCCGCCTTCTTGCCTTGATTGTCTCCGCCACATTGGCATAGGTACTGGAGTTCATCAGTACCTCCCAAAACTGAATATTGTGAGCGTAGCGCTCCCTTTCGCCCGCGCCGGACCAGATCCCCCCCTGATGCACACGATACACTGACATCGGGTCATCGAAGTAATGCCAAGGTCCCCGCCGCGCTACTAACAGTGCCAGCATGAAATCGCTCTTTCGGGTACATCCCAACCACTCTTCCAGTTCCGAGGCTGGGATGACATTCCGGAAGATCATCGAGCAAGTTGCGATATTGTTGTCCCGAATGATCGAAGCGACATCCGGGTCGCTATCAATCTCCTTTTCTCCGACACGCAGTTCCTTCTGGCCACTGGATTGCTGCAAGACAAAGCAGTCATGAAAACTGCCGGATGCACGAGCGTTGGCCTCAAGGAATTCGACTTGCCTGGCGAGTTTCCGAGGATGGATCCAGAAATCATCCCCTTCGCACATAGCCGTGTATTTCCCCCGGCATGATTTCAGCGTTAGAACGCAATTCTTATGCATCCCGAGCCTCTGCTCGGGAACCAAAACCCGGATGATCTGCGGGTGAAGTTCTTGGTAACGAAGAACAATTTCGAGGGTGTTGTCCTGAGAGGAATCGACCCCGATCACCATTTCGATTGGGAAGTCCGTTTTCTGCATTAAGACCCCCTCGATGGCCTCGGCGATGAAGGCTGCGTGGTTGTACGCCAGCATCGCTACGCTGACCAGCGGCTCGATCTTGATCACAGCAGGGTCACTGACTTCTTTCCAATTGGCGGGCATATCAGAAAGCTGACTGCTGGATCATGCGCGGGCTGCTCCAAAACCTTTTTGCGCCAGAATGCCCCGGAGCCGGAGGGTAGCATCCTTAAAGGCGCTGAGCTTGAAGAAATGGCAAAGTAAGAGGTAGACGGCAGTTCCGGCCAAGGTCTGAGTAACAAGCAGCAGCAACGGAGAGAAGTTGGCCCAAACGGCCAGAGCCCAGATTGCAGCCAGCATCGTGCCTGCCGCGGCCAGGTAAGGGCTCATGTCAAGGAGTTGATCTTTGATGGGGTAATCGGCGAGCCTGCCCGAATAGGCAGCATTGATGAAATAGCAGGCGAAGGCTACGATCAACTGGCTCCAAGCCATGGCCAGCATGCTGATTTGGGAGGCAGCGAGGAGGAAGGTTAGGCCGATGCTTCGCTTGATGATTTCGAGGCGGAAGAACAAGTCCGAGCGGCCCCGGCTCTTGACCAGGCTCAAGTTGATGACATGCAACGGCCAGCAAACTCCCCCCAGACAAAGCACCTGCAAGAGCGGGACACAGGGCAGCCATTTTTCTCCAAACACGACCTGGACCAGAGGGCGCGCAGTGGCTAGGATGCCGAACATCATCGGGGTATTGACCAGCATGATCGCGCACAAGGTTTTACTGGCCGCACGGCGCAGTGCCCCGGGTTCGCCGGCGGCGGCGGCGGAAAAGACCGGGAAGGCCACACGCCCAAGCAGGGTGGAGATAGTGCCGGTGGGCAGTTGCTGAATATTATCTGCCCTTGAGTACAGACCGAGGTCGCGAGCGGAATAGAATCGGCCAATGATGAGTGTGTTCAGCCGCGTGTAGGCGGTATCCAACAACCCGGAAAGGGCCATGAAGGAGCCGTATCGAAAGAGGGAACGCAGGGACGCAAAGCTGAAGCAGAGCGCAGGTCGCCAAGGGCTGAGGACCCAGAGCAATACGACGCTAACGGCCGTGAAAACGACGCTTTGAAGCGCTAGGCTCCAGATGCCCCACCCGCGCCAGGCCAGGACGACGGTCACCCCGCCGGAAATAATGGTGGCTGCGAGGGTGACCTTCATTTGCAGACGAAAATCCAACTCCTTGGTTAACATTACCGCTTGGATGGAACGGAAGGAGCCGAGAAACAGGTTGAAAGCCATCACCCAGGTGAGGGGCTTGAGGATTGGCATCCTGTAAAATTCCGCAATGTAGGGGGCGGCCGCCCCCAGCATCAACCCCATGATCAGTGCGGTAGCGACGTTGAAGTAAAACACCGACGAAATATCTTCCCGCGTGTTGCGTTGGCGCTGGATCAAGGCGGAGCCGAAACCGCTGTCCACAAACACGCCGGCGACTCCCAAAAAAAGTGAGAGCATGGCGAGCACGCCGAAGTCTTCGGGCGCGAGCAGCCGGGCAAGCACAATTGAAAGCACCAGCCCGATCCCCTGCCGCAACACGATCTCCATCCCGCCCCACAGCACAGCCGAAGTAGACTTTTTTGACAGATCTTTCACGAAGGTTAGACTTGAAGCTGTGGACTACGACCCGGGTGTAAAGCGCGAAACGTGGAAAGCGGCGAGGAAAGACCACAGGGTCATCAACCAACCACAGAAGATCAACACGACACCAAACACCAAAGCCATTCAAACTCATGTGCACGTTCTCACTTCTCGGCTGCCGCCTGAGGCAATTCACCGCCCGCCTCCAGCCGCTCACGCACCCTAGGCGATGTCCGTATGGCTTGGTCCAGGATGGCGCACACCTCTCTAATCTCAGTCGGTGAGACTGCGGTTCCGGTGGGCAGGATCAACACGCGCTGGGTTAGTTTTTCGGTTTCCGGCAGCAACAACCGGGCGTGAGGATAATGAGACCGATAAGGTTCCATACGATGGCACCCGGGATAGAAATACCGCCGCGCCAGCACGTTCTCCGCATGAAGCACCCGCACCAGCTCATCGCGGCTCAGCCCGGCCTTCACCTCGTCCACTTCCGCCACGATATACTGGTAGTTGCATTTCTCTGACTGGTCATACCCGATCAAGGAAAGCCCCGGAATGCCGGACAGGCCTAACCGGTAGGCTTCATAGTTTCGCCGGTTAACGGCGGCGAACTCGTCCAGACTCTCCAGGTTCGTCAAACCCATGGCGGCGCAGATTTCCGTCATTTTGCCGTTCGTCCCGACATAAATCACCTCGTCATACCCCGCGAACCCGAAATTCTTCATCAGCCGTATCTTGGCGGCCAGTTCGTCGTTGTCCGTAACAATGGCCCCACCCTCGAACGTGTTGAAGAATTTGGTGGCGTGGAAGCTGAAGACCTCGGCCAACCCGAACCCGCCGATCATCTTGCCCCCATGACTGCACGCAAAGGCGTGCGCGGCATCGAACATGAGATTCAGGTTCCGGCGGTGGGCGATTTCAGCTAGCGCCTCCACGTCACAAGCCCGTCCCCACACATGGACACCAATGATACCGGTGGTCTTGGGTGTGATCAGTTCCTCGACCCGAGCCGGGTCGAGGTTGTGCGTGCGCGGATCAATGTCACAGAAGACGGGGGTTATTTCCTGCCACTGCAACGAATGAGCGGTGGCGATGAATGTGAAGGCTGGAACGATGACCTCCCCTTTCAGGTCAGCGGCGCGGATGGCGATTTCCAGAGCCACGGTGGCGTTGCACATCGCGATGCAGTGTTTGACGCCGACCAGGTCGGCGATTCGCAGCTCGAATTCCTTTACGAATGGCCCGTTGTTGCTAAGCCAGTTTCGGTCGAGCATCTCGTTAATACGCTCAAGAAACCGCTGGCGGTTGCCCTGGTTGGGGCGGCCGACATGAAGGGGCTGAGCAAAGGGTCTCGGGAGATCCAGGGCACTCTGTGCTGATGTGGAATTACAGTTGGTTATGTTGCTCATAGTTGTCGCACAACCTTGGCTGGAACTCCGTAGGCGAGGACGCCTGCGGGGACATCGTCAAGAACGACAGCCCCAGCGCCAATATAGGCACCCTTCCCGATGCGGCAGCCCTCTCTAACCAGGGCGCCAAGTCCAACCCAAGCGCATTCACCGACCTCAACCCGGCCGGCTAAATGAGCGCCCGGACCTACGTGGACTCCGTCGCAGATCGTGCAATCGTGATCGATGGAGGCGCAGGTGTTCACGATAACGGCGCAGCCAAGTTTTGCGGAGGGGTTGACCACAGCGCCGGCTACGATAACCGTTCCCTCGCCAACAGTCGCTTCCGGGGACACAGTGGATCGAGGGTGTATCGCTGTGACCAGGGAGAAACCGAGTCTCCGGCATAGCGCCGCCATCCCAAGCCTCGCCTTGCAGTCGCCCACTCCCAAGGCCAGGTTGGTAATTCCAGCCGTATGCTGGGGAGGCAGGATGTCGCTGCCCCCGAGTATTTGGGACCCGCAGAACTGCTTGCCCCACCGTTCGGGGCTGATGTCGTCAAGGAATCCGAAAATCTCCCACCCCCCCATCAAGCGTAGAGTTTCCCCTACCACTTTTGCGTGCCCTCCCGCTCCCCAGACGAGAACCTTGGCTTTAGGTTTTGTTTGGCGTTGCATCAGTTGGGCCATCACCGAAACACGCCCAAGCAGACAACCACAGGCTGTGCATCGGAGGTCTGGTCAGTGGTCACTGGTCCCGGTCCTGATCAGGCCCGGGAGACGGGCGGTGACGGCGGCTCGCGCCTGGTCGATGCCAGTATAGCCGCTGCAAATGAATTCGAGGGTTTGCTGGCCCAGTCCGCGGCGGCGGTTGAGCACGGATCGGAAGCGGTTTTGATACTTGGTGGGCGCAAATCCGGCCTGCCGCTCCGCACCGTCTTCCCAGAGGCAGAAAAACACATAAAGCGGGCTCTGCGGCGCGTCGAAGACATACTCCCGGAAGGGCAGACTAA
>Ga0316231_1002023_pt1 | contig 20477 bp, 14 predicted proteins | sample TBH18027metaG_FD_206002 | JGI IMG/M metagenome (GOLD analysis project Ga0316231, IMG submission 206002) | Freshwater microbial communities from Trout Bog Lake, Wisconsin, USA - TBH18027 | ecosystem: Environmental > Aquatic > Freshwater > Lake > Hypolimnion/Profundal zone | place: USA: Wisconsin...
CTCGTATTGGGACCCCAACGCCGCTAAATGGGTAAAGATCCTCTGCGATCAGATAGTCTCCGCCAGCCCGCAACTCGTCTACTTCTGGGAATATTCGTCCGATCGACCCGGGGATCAAAAGGCGCCGAGCTTCGACATCAAGAAAGGCAAGACCGACCCGGTGCTGGCGATTATTGTCGACGCTAACCAGCGGCTCAAGGCAAAGCTGGGGGCGGAGTAGGATGGGCGGCCCTGCCAGTCACTCGCCAAAGGATTACACAATGAAAACAATATTCTCTCAACCAATTTGCCTCTCGACTCTCTTCGCGATCGCGATAACCGCAGGTGTTTGCGCCGCGTCATGGGGCGCTTCGGCTGCCAAGACAATCGATACGCTGTGGTCGATGGATGTAGAGCGGCAGACGCCTTACAATATCGAGATGGTGAGCGCGAAGACGGAAGGCGACTATAAGACCGACCAGTTCTATATTTCGAGCGCGCCAGTGGCGGGCCGGGACCCGGATCGTGTTCTGTGCACCTACTCACGCGTAGTCAAGCCGGGCGTTAAGAGCCCGGGTTATCTGAGTCTGACCGGAGGCAGCTCGCCGGGCGAGGTCCGCTGGCTTGCGGAGCATTTGCAGTGCGCTGTTGTCGACCTTGAGTGGCGCAACTTGAGCCTGCCAGTCCGCTCGAAATGGTCCAACCACAACAAAAACGATATAAATACCGTGACCCCGGCGGTCACCGACAGCTTTGCCTATGCGTACGCCATGGCGGCTCGGCGCGTCATCGATTACCTGTCCGAGCAGCCAGAAATCGACAAGTCCAGAATCGGTGTCGGCGGCGGGTCGATGGGCGGTTGGTTTTCGCTCCTGATCAGTGGGGTCGATAATCGGGTGAACTGTGCATTCGATGTTTACGGCTGCGGCAATCAGGGCGAACGCCACGGCTGCATTTCGGCGGGCGCCGCCAAATTGCCACCGGACCAGCGCGACCTATGGGTCAGTTCGTACGACCCGTCTACGTTTGCTCAGCATTCTAAGGCCGCGACGGTCATGTTCATGGGCGCGAACGACTTTTATTTCTGGCTCGGCGACGGCATCCGTCAGTACGACCTGCTCGGCGGCGATAAGCGAATCGTCATTCTGCCCAACTTCAACCACAACCTGGGCACAATCGGTTACAAGAGCCCGGATCTTGGCGCAGCCTGGGTTATGTCGGCCAACGGGATTGACACGGCATTTCCTACAATGACAGACCCGGTCGCATCCGGGGATACGTACTCGTTCAAAGCAAGCGGCCCGGTTCCGATTTCCAGCGCCCTATTGTACTGGAGCCCTGGCCCTGAAAACAGCCCGCAGTGGCCCTCGCGATACTGGCTGCAGTTCGATGCCAAGCTCGATGGCGGCGTTTGGAAAGCCGCCGTTCCAAATCCTTACGCCAAGCTTTCCGGTCTGCTCTTTGCTACGGTATTCGACTCCAAAGGCCGAGCCGTTTCCAGCCATGTTGTTGGCCGCACGGGCGCCGACCCCGCCTCGGGCTCGGCGGCATGGAAAGACGGCGCGCTCTGGGATATCGAGCGCGGTGCAGGCGCATGGCGAGTTCCCGGTTCCGGCAACAGGAGTTTCTATTCAGCCGCAACGGCAGAGTCCGCCGGAGTCGATGGGCTGAAAATCACACCGGCGGCGGACGGCAAATTTGGCCTGGTCACAGACAGTGCCGGGCTGTCCTGCCCGCTCTCGTCCAAACACAAAGGCATTCGACTGGTCGTCGACGGCAATGGACAGACTGGACATCTTCGAGTGAGCCTTGACCGAAGCGCCGGATCTCTCGACGAGATCTCGTTCGTCAACCAATTTGACTATGCCGCGGGAGTTGCGACAATCGATATTCCCTGGAGCCAGTTTCAAACCGCGGATGATAAGCCGGGGCCGGCCCCATTCGATGCATTGCGTATCGAGGGAGCTCGCACGGGCCAAAGCCCGCTGGTGCTGCAAAGCATCGCGTTTTACGACTAAATCGACCCGGTACTTCAGTGCGGGGATTCGAGCGGTGTACCATGCAAGCCATGGAGAATCTCTTATAATGAACCGTCGCGAGTTTCTTATCAAATCCGCCTTTACTGGCGTGGCGGCTTACGGCATTCCCATCGCCGCGGGCTCAAGCGCGTCGACACAGATGCCCGACTTATGCCACTACACCGCCCAAATTGAGGCCGTGGACTTCAGTGCGCACACTGTGCGATTGCGTCACATGTCAACCGGGTTTACGGTCAATGCGGTCTTCTCGCCGGACATGCCTGTTCAACTCGGACGGCGCGTGCCGCCAGGGGATGTTCCCGACGGCGCCGCGGTTCGCATGTACGGTCGAGTCGATTCGGCAAAGCATATTGCTTACGCAGGAGGCGGAGTGGTTGTGGAGCATCCGTCCGCGAATGACTTCAAAGCAGACGCGGACGGCGGGCGGACGATTACGGGGTATTTGCGCAAGATCTCGTATTCAGGATCTGAGCGCAACTTCTGGATCACGACTGATCGGACGGCAGTTTACGTGCTGGCGTCGCCTGACGGCACCATTTGGCGCCTGATGAGCGACACGGTAACGCCCAGCATCGTCTGGTGGCAAGCCGGCAACGTTTCGGATCTTTGCCCTGCTCGTTTCGGTGAGTTTACGATCAAGCTTGGAGCGAAAGAGCTCGTTTCCGCAACGCTTACGGTTTGGCCGGCCGGATCGGAATTGCCGACGGGAATGAATCGGTGTCAGGGAGCCGGGGCGTCTGGAGCGACAGCCGCGCAGCTTGCTGCCGGCCTGCAAGCGATGCGTGTCCAGCACGATCGGATCGCCGATTCTCTGGCCAAGCTCATGCCTGTGACCATGACAATCAGCCCGGAGCTTGCCAGAGTGGGCGAGCCGGTCCGTTTGGAGATGCGCGCGCTTGCGGACCACCTGCCCAATGCAAATGCGACTCTCTTTTCGGACTACTTCCACACCGATCGCAAGGAACCTCTCGTTCTTAATTGGCAAGCGGGCGAAAAGGTTCATGGACTGACAGTCTATACAGCGTCGGCGATAATACCCACCGGTAAAGTGGGTCAGTATCGGGTCGAATGGAATTGCGATATCGGCGGGGACATAGATACCTATTGCCGCTCTATGGCTGTTTGCGACGACAGCACGGCGGTCTGCCTGTTTCAGATCACATCGCCTGGCACGCCTCGTCCCCAGGTCGACTTTCACAAAGACAATGTGCCATTTGACTACTGGGAAGGCGCGACGACGAAGTTTGGCATGTGGGGGCAGGCGGCACCCGAAGCCTGGGCCGCACTCAGTCATGACGCGCGGCAGTTTGGCGACAATCCCGGATTTCTTCTCGAACACTTCGGATGGGGTTCGGCGCAATTGCGAAACGACCCGCCGGATGTCCAGCGCGTCTGCATAAGCGGCCTCAAGGAAGCTGCCCCTCTGCTGGGTTTCGAGGGATACGACATAAGCTGCTGGAGCTACACCATGGGCAATGTGGCGTACAAGCTTATCCACGAAGCGCAAGGGTTAACGGTCACATCGCTGTGCACGGAATGCCACGTCGACGGCTCCATGGAAATCAATGCTTGGGGCAAGCCGGAACGTCCCTACTTCATGGCGAAAGACGATTTTCGAAAGGCAGGCCCGGGTGGGGCGTCTGCAATTGTCGCGTTCAGTCAGGTGCAGCGCCAAACGTATCTGGCGCGGCACTACTCGTGCGACTACTGCATTGAGCCGGCGACCATGGGAGGCGCCCTGGCCGGGAGTGTCGGGCGCGCGGCGACGTTCGATGACATTGCAGCGTCCCGCATTCTCGATTTCTACGAAGGCATGTTTCGAATGGCCCGCTGCCAGCATGCGCCGTATGTTATTGCGCAGGGAATCGAGTTCAACGGCAGCAGGCCGGGCGCGACCGAAGGCAATCGCCGGGTCCTGCAATACGCCGTTGAAAAGGCGAAAGCCGGCAAGGTTGTGTTTTCGACCACGCGCGGCGTGACTGGCTACTACCAGCGCCATTACACGAAGACGCCGGAAACGACCAACTACGAGTACGATTACTGGGCCGGGTTCAGTCCCAAAGGCGAGACAGCCAAGCCAACCCTTGTGCCCGACACCATGTCCATGGAGAACGCCGAGTTCTATGCGCTGGCGCTCCACGGGGAGATTCTGCCGTTCGCCTCTTACGACTACACCGCTGCCTGGGAATATCCCGATTTCGGCAACGAGACGATCCCCAGGCGGTCGAACGACTCGAACTCTTATATTCCAGCCAACAGCCCCTATAAGTTTGAACTGACACCGCGTACGCTGGACACACGGCCGTTCACTGTGCAACGAACAGACCGAACCGACGGCGGCGCCCATATTGTTACGCTCGTGGTAGAGGCGTCTAAAGACTGCGCTCGCTTGCCGCTCGCGTTGTGGGACATTCCGCGCGAGTACAGGCGCGACGAGAACTGGTATCATGCATCAGAAGGCTGCCGGTTTGTGCCGATCCAGGCGCCCTACACCGACAATCCGAATGGCTTCTTGGTCGCCGATGTCAAGAAAGGGCGAAATGTGTTTACTGTGCGCTTCACGTCAAGGGAGCGCGAACCACTTTCGATAGACTTCGATATTGGCGACGGCATACATGGACGGGTTATTACGCGGGGCGAAGCTCCGATGGCGTATTTGTGGCCCACCCGGCCCTGGAAAACCGCATTTGAGATCGACGTTCCCGCCGGCCGCAGCGTGCAATTCTATGCAGCGCCGGCAGGAGAGCGAGTCGATCTGGCGCCGGGAACGCACCGGCTGGAGATAGGCCAGGAAAGCTGGGCGCGCTTGGTGGGGCTGACGGTGGATGAATTGCGCAGGGGTTGCAGAGAGGCAATTGGATGAGCAAGCCGTCTCGCGCAGTAAACCTGTCATCTCGACCGAAGCGAGGAACGAGCGTAGTGGAGAGATCCGGTCTCGCTGCTGTGGAACTATGCAATAGCCTGTGGCGAGGCGCTGTCCGACCGGATCTCTCCACTCCGGACGCGGCTCAACCGCGTCCTCCGGTCGAGATGACAATGGTCCGGCGGTGTATTATCGTGGCTTGTTGATGCCATGCAAAGGTTTCTAAATACTGAGAGTGAGTTCAAAATGATCATAGATCTCGATGGTAAATGGCGGCTGGATGGCCGCAGTCCGGACGGCGCTCAGTCGCTGTCGCTTGATGCGGTCGTGCCCGGCCATGTCCACCTCGATCTCATGCGCGAAAAGAAGATTGAGGACCCATTCTGGCGCGACAATGCCGAGGCGTGCCAGTGGGTCGAGGAGTGGGAGTGGACATATTCCCGCGACTTCGATATTTCCGAAGCCGTCGATCTTTCCTGGGCGGAGTTGGAATTCGATGGTCTTGACACCTACGCCACGATTATCCTCAACGGCCGCCAGATCGCGCAGACCGCGACCATGTTCGTTCCGCACAAGATAGACGCAACGGGGATACTCCGCGCTGGAAAAAACACCCTTACCGTGCGCTTTTCCACGATATCGAGCATGGTTGCCGGCAAACGTCTCGATTATCCGTGCGCGTTCGACAACACAGAGCGAGTCCATGTACGTCGCATGCAGTGCACATTCGGCTGGGACTGGGTCCACCGGTTTGTCAGCTACGGCATCTGGCAGCCCGTGCGCATATTGCTCCCCGATCGCGCGCGATTTACCGATTGCCATGCCGGCACTTCGTCCCTCGAAAAGTCGAGGGCAACTCTCGATGTGAGCTTTACAGCCGATTGCCGGACCAGCGAGCCCGTATCCGCGTTGATTTCGATCGCAGGCCCTGATGGCAAACAAGTCTGGAGCACGAAAGCAAAGGTTTCGTCTGACGAAACGCGCCTATCGGCGAAACTAGAATCGCCCAAACTCTGGTGGCCCGCGGGATATGGCGAGCAGCCCCTTTACCATTGTCGCTTCGACATGATGGACTCTCAAGGCGCTCTGCTCGATCGCCGCGAGTTCGAGATCGGCATAAGGACAGTCGCCCTCATCTCCGAGGACGATAAGCCCGGCAGCCCTGAATGGGAGCAGACAATGGCGTTGCGCGCCGCGCACCCAAACCGCGACGGCCGCAATGGCGACGAGCCGGGGCGCAGCTACCAGATCGTGGTGAATGGCGAGTTGATTTTTTGCAAGGGTGGAAACTGGGTGCCCGCCGATCCGTGGCCGTCGCGAATCACACCCGACTGGTACAACCGCCTGCTCGAAGTCGCCAGCCGCGGCAATATTAACTGCCTCCGGGTCTGGGGCGGAGGGATCTATGAGCCGGAGCCATTCTGGCAGGCATGCGACCGCCTGGGCATCCTCATCTGCCAGGATTTCATGATGGCCTGCGCCCACTATCCCGAAGACGACGAAGGCTTCCTGGACCTCATTCGCCTGGAAAGCCCTATCGTTGTACGGCGCCTGCGAAACCACGCATCTCTTGGCTGGTGGTCCGGCGACAACGAGAACCGGATGCACCAGGACGAATTCGACCCGGCCTCTCCCGGCTGGCTTCTCTCGAATGAGATCACCGGTCCAATCTGCCATGATCTCGATCCGCACCGGCCTTTCGTGCCAAGCAGCCCTTATGGCGGTAAGCCCAACTCCTGCCTGACGGTTGGCGATGCGCATTTTACCGGCATCCCGTGGACGCCGGAAGATGAAGAGCGTGAGCCCGACTACCGCAAGCGCATCGAAAAAGCCATCTGCCGATTCAATAGCGAATGCGCGATGTTCGCCGCCCCCGAAATGAGCGCGCTCACTCAGTTCATGTCGAGCGACGATCTGGCAGAGATACCCAGTCCGATCTGGTACTACCATACCAAAGACAATCCGTACATGCCGATCCGGATTTTCGACCTGCTCAAGAAGATGTCCGACGGCGTACTGGGCCAAAGCGAGAGCCCCGAGAAGACAATCGAGAGGCTTCAATATATCGGCTACGAATACGTCCGCCTGACCATCGAGGCGGCGCGGCGAAAGAAGTGGTACAACTCCGGCGTGCTGTTCTGGATGTTCAACGACTGCTGGCCCGCCACCGACTGGAGCCTGGTCGACTACTATGGAACGGCCAAGGCGCCCCTCTATGCGATGATGCACGCGGCAAGGCCGGTTATGGGCTGCATTGAAGACGCCGGCGATTCGTACCGGCTCTGGGTTTGCAACGACACCCTCTTTCCCTTTAACGGCGAGGCGCGAGTTCGCGTTCAGCCATGGCAGGGCGATGCTCGATGCGAATGCACTCAGAATGTGCAGGCGCCGCCCAACTCGTCAGTCGTGGTCAAGACGATCCCGAAGGCCAATCTGAATCTGGGCGACGATGCCGTAATCGTCTTCGACCTGACATCCGTTGCCGGAGTCGACAGATCCTGGCTGTACGCACCGATGCCATCGCAAATGGCCCCGCCGCACGTTGTGCTCAGCGCAACAGTGCAGCACGGCGCGATCACAATCTCCGCAGCCACCTACGCGCGTGTCGTCACCCTTCAAGGAAACTGCGATTTCAGCGACAACTACTTCGATCTGCTCCCGGGCGAGGAGCGAGTCATCCAGGTATCGCCGCGATCTAAAGCGTCGGAAATCGAGGTGACTGTGCGTTGCTGGAACCAGGAGGGCGCGCCCCTGCGAGTCACGGTGGCCTGAGGTTTACCTTTGTCCTGAGGATTCCGGAAACCTACACCCCTAGCCCTTGAAGAAACCTAACCCCCGATCCCCCTTCCCTAGGAAGGCAGGGGGGATCGGACTGGGGCGGGGAACCTGGATCTTTTCCCCCTGCCTTCTTAGGGAAGGGGGCTAGGGGGTTAGGTTTGCAACTAGACAACTTACCATAAGGAGACCTTTTCCATGAACTCAACAACCTTGCATATCGACCCGCATTTTGCTATCGGCGCCGTTGACCCGCGGATTTTCGGCGGGTTCCTCGAGCATATCGGGCGAGCGGTCTACCAGGGTGTTTACGAGCCTGGCAGCGCGCATGCCGACGAGCATGGCTGTCGCAAAGACGTGCTTACGGCACTGAAGCGCCTGCGCATGACAGCGATGCGCTACCCCGGCGGTAATTTCGCATCCGGCTATCACTGGCTTGACGGAGTCGGCCCCAAGGAATCTCGACCTCGCGTACGCGAACTGGCGTGGCAGAGCACGGAAACGAATCTATTCGGAACCGATGAGTATATCCGTCTCTGCCGCGATATGGACTGGACCCCCATGCTCACGGTTAACCTTGGGACGGGCACTCCCGAAGAAGCACGAAACTGGGTCGAATACACGAACTGCCCCACCGGGACACAGTTCGCCGACATGCGGCATAAAAATGGGTCGTCAGATCCGCACGATGTGAAGCTGTGGTGCCTGGGCAATGAGATGGACGGCCCCTGGCAGCTTGGCCATGTTCCCGCCGACCAGTACGCCATTCGCGCGCAGCAGGCGGCCAAGATGATGAAGGACACGGATAAGTCGATCGAACTCGTCGTCTGCGGATCGTGTGGCACCGGCCTGCCATCCTATATGGATTGGGACCGCCAGGTGCTCGAATATGTCGGAGATTACGCCGACTACATCAGCCTTCATCGCTATGTCGGCAACCCCGAAAACGATACGCGTAATTTCCTGGCGATCGGCACGTCGATCGATCGGCAGATCGAAGAGATGGATGCCGCCTGCCGGTTTGTTCAGGCCCGGCGTAAATCCAAGAAGCGGGCGTATCTGTGCTTCGACGAATATAACATCTGGTACAAGAACCACGAAATGGACGGAGCCGGCAAAGAGGCGCCCCATCTCGTCGAAGAGGTATATAACCTCGAAGATGCTCTGGTAGTCGCCGCATTTCTTCAGAGCTTCATCCGCCACGCCGATTCTGTCAAGATCGGCAATCTGGCACAGATTGTCAACGTGATCGCGCCGATTCTCACTCGCGGCGAGGAGATGCTGATCCAACCGACCTTCTATCCGTTTGAAATGATGGCCAGCCGCCGCGACGGCGTCTCACTGCAGGTGGCAGTGGACGGTCCTGTTTACGAATCCGCGTCGAACGGCACGGTGAGCGAAATCGATGCGTCGGCCGTGCTAGGCGACGGCAAGCTGAACGTTTTCGCCACAAACCGCAGCCTGTCCGAACCGGCCGAAGTGCGTGTCCGGCTGGCCGGCCACAAACTCGATCGTGTCGAGAGCGCCGAGGTTCTTACCGGCACAGATCCCAAGGCCGCGAACTCCTATGAAGACCCGAACGCGATCGTGGCGAGGCCGTTTGGCGCCATCGTGTTGAGCGAGGACGAGGCGGTATGCACGCTTCCGCCGCTTTCGTTCGCGGCGATCACGTTCATTGTGGGAGGGGCGTAGGAACCAAACCTAACCCCCTAGCCCCCTTCGCTAGGAAGGCAGGGGGTACAGGATGGCTGCATCGGATCTGGTTCTTTTCCCCCTGCCTTCCTAGCGAGGAGGGGCGTGTACTATTTGGTGCCCATATCTACCTGCACTTGAAATACTACACTCGCCTTTGTGCCGATCGCTGAAGCCTTAAGAATTGGCGCTTTCCGGTCGCCCGGAAACGCTAATCAGATTGCCCCCATCGTCGCAGCCGGATTGCGAAATACGACTCCCGCCGAGCGCAGGCGATCCTGAAGTTCGGACACGTCGATATCCGCGACACCGTCACCGGAAATCAGCGCCATCGCCGCAGCAGTGCCAGCCGCCTGGCCTGTGAGCATACATGTTCCTTGAACCCGTGTGCTTGAGTGGGCCTCATGGTCGGTGGAGATGCAGCGGCCCGCGACGAGTAGGTTCTTGACCGTCTTAGGGGTCAGGCTGCGATAGGGTATATCGTAGCACTCCTGGTGAATCGGCCCGCCAATCGCTTTACGCTTGCCTTGCGGGTCGTGAATATCGATGATATAAGTCCCTTAGCGATCACATCGGGCAGCGAACGGCACTCGATCGCTTCGCGTCCAGTGAGCACATAGCGCCCTACCAGGCGCCTGGTCTCTCGCACACCAAGATTATCGGCGGTCTCAATCAATTACGAGTTTTCGAAGCCGGGAACAAACCGTTTGAGGAAATCCAATACGTAAAACACCTGCCTCTGACAGATCACCTCGCCGCCCATCGTGAACATGATCGTCACCGGCTGCATAAGGCCGCACTTTTCGTAGTGGCCGTACGTCGCCTTGTTAGGCGCTTCGTCATGGACCTGATCCAGGCCCGTTCCGACAAGCGACCGCATGACATGCGGTGAGCAGAACATCTGATAGTCCTTGCCCTCGGCGCGGGAGAACTTCCGGCTCTCGGAAACAACGCGCGCAAGGAACTCCGTGATAATTCCGCCAACCGGATTTCCATATCGCGTAAGTTGGCCAGCCAGCGGCATGACGAGACCAAGCGTCATCATGCCGCCAAGCACAACGACGTCCGTTTCGGCGATAGTTGGTATGTCCGCGGTGTATATACAACCCATTTCGTGTTACTCCGACTGATATTACGGTATTCTTCTGCGACTCCGTGCGGTTTAGCCAATCGTCTGCTCTATGCCGACTATGCGTCATTCCCGCCAGGGCTCAAAGCAGACCTTGATTGCCTTCTGCTGCTCAAGCAGATCTACCGCTTCGGCGTAATCTTCCAAGCGCATCCGGTGTGTCACCAACGGCTCAAGGTCGAGAAGGCCGCGTTCGATAAGATCGACAGCGTACTCAGCTGCCTCGCGGCAATGCGCCCCATAACCGCAGAGGCGCAGGCCAGCCCAGTGTCGCGGCGCAAACACTGCTTCCTCCCTCAGAACGCCGAAGATAGCCACCGTGTCGATCGTCCTATCCATCAGCCACTCAATTGTCCCTTTCGCCCCGACGCAGTCGATCGACGTATCCAGCGACGGACGGGAAGGGCGCGATGGGAAACGCTCTGGCGACGCTTCCCGCGTACTGATTGCATCGTCAGCGCCGATGTTGAGAGCTAGCGCCATCCGCTCGGGCGAAAGATCGAACCCGATCACGTGCGATGCCCCTTCCGCACGGGCCATCTGCACGGCGACCAGCCCCGCCGGACCGAGCCCCATCACTGCCACCCGCTTTCCACGCAGTGCCTCCATTTCCTTGAGCATCAGGAACGTCACTCCGACGCACATTGCCAGCTCAATCGGAGATGCGGCTACAAAGGAGACGGTGTCGGGGATACGGATTATGGCGTGTTCGGGTGCGACCGCAAACTGCGCGTAGCAGCCGTAATCGCCGTCTCGCCAAACACTGACGCGGTCGCCAATATTCACACTCTTAACGCCATCGCCAACCTTCGCGACAACACCGCTGGCCTCATGTCCAGGTTGCCCGATCGCGTAGGGATAATAGAACCGGTGCCCTTCAAACATAGGAGAGTTGTGACGCAGGTGCAGATCCCATTGCGGGCAAGTAGTCACTGCCTCGACCTTAACGAGCGCCTCCCCGGAACCTGGTTGCGGGATCGTCCTTTCCAGCACTTCAAAACTTCGGCCCTCACCAATCTGAATAACCTTCATCGAGAACCTCCCAGCCAGACTGAGTCTGGCGCCTTAACGCGAACCGACCACTGAGGCGAAATATTCGGCTCGACGACACGTGTACGACCAAGGACGAAGCCTGACCCAAATTTCATGCTGCTTGAAGCGATGCTCACTGCTGATCTCCCGAATCTTCCCAATCGAGGATAACGCCAAGTACATTTTGGCGGCGGTTCAAAATCAGGTTGAACGCCTCTTCGGCCTTGGATACCGGGAAGCGGTGCGTAATCAGGCTGAGCGTATCAAGATGCCCGGCTGCAAGTAGCGCCAGCGTTTCATCCATCCGCTGTTTGCTCCATCCGGAAGGTGCGTGCAAGGTCAATTCTCGGTCTCGCAAAGTCTGAATGTCGATCATTCCGTTCGTTCCGTAGAACCCGGCGGAAACGATGTGGCCACGATGACGCATGAATGGGAGAATCGAAACCAGCGAATCCATGCTGCCTGCCGTGTCCGCGACGACCTTAATGCTGCCGGTTGCCCATTCTCGAACTGCATCGACGAGGCTAACATTGCGAGTGTTGAGTGATTTGTCGCCCGACCTCTTCTTAAAAAGTCCAAGCCGCTCATCATGACGACCTGCGATGAGCACCTGTGCGCCTCGATGCTGGAATGTTTGAGCCGCCCATTGCCCAACCATGCCATCGCCAAGCACTACGACCCGATCACCTGGAACGACCGCGGCACACGTTCCGACGTTATAGCCTACCTGCGTAAGAACAAGACCACTTGCCGCAACAGGATCAAGTCCGGCAGGCAGTTTCCAGACTTGCGATTTATCCTGAACTGCGGGCGAAACGTGTCCTCCCGCATCAAAGTACATATTCTCGACACGCGATACCGTCGCGAAGACTGAGTCGCCGACTGATACATGACGCACCGTCTCGCCTATCCATTCGACGACTCCGACTTTCTGGTAGCCTGGGACAAACGGGAATGGCAGCGGATCGTCTTCGCGGCGGGCTGTGTCGCCTCCGATCCGCTCTCCGCGCACGCAAGAGCCCTCGGTGCCGTTGCTGATCCACGAATGAGTCACGCGCACGACCACGTCGTCTGCCGTGGGAATTGGGAGTTCGACTTGCTGAAACGAAACATTGCAGGGCGCTGTCGAAACTACTGCATAACCCTTTTTGAATCTGGAAGTATTCATCCTGTCTTGGCCTCTTTCGATTGTTGATGAACTGCATGCCGCTCGCAAATTGAGATTGCACATTCCAACGAAGACTGCACCGCAGGTCCGTAAGCGATGGCCAGCCATCGCAGGTAAGTAGTGCTGTCGAACGGAGGGGCACCGGCCAGGTAGTGGTTTGTCGCCGTGCCCAGTGTGCTTTGCCAGTCGATGACATACATCTCCTGAGGCGAGCACCTGTGAATCTGTCCTAGCGTGGTCACCGCGTCCGCCGCCGCGGTTGCTTCGCCGGTCAGTTCCACACCACCGATCGAAACCGCGCGAACAGAAAACGAGAGCGGGACTGCGTCGCGAGTATCGTTGCAAGCGACTAAGGCGTGTGTTCCCGCTTCGTCCGGCTCTCCGATCACCAGGTGTAGCGGCTTCTGTGCGCGCACAATCAAGTCAAAGGCCAGTTTTTTCGCGAAGTAGTAGTCAACAACCGCATCGGAGAACTGCGGCCAGCCATCGAGAAGATTCCACCAAATAATGCCCGTCTTCCGCCACTTTTGAGAGCGAAAGGTTTCTATAAAGAACTTCTTCGCCTCCGCCTGAACGCACTGGCTCAAACAAGAAAACTCGTGAATAGACTGCGGTTTGCATCCAAAAAGATCACCGATTTGATGTCGCATCAACTCGATGCGATAGTCAAAGAGATCGACACCGGGGATTGGCGAGGTTGCGTGCAGAAGCCACTCGTCATTTGGTATCGGCCAGATCTTCTCTTCGGTTATGAAGCGTTTGATCGATTCGACTGTGGGAGATCCTTGATAGCCGATCTCACTGGCGAACACCGCGAGACTGTCGCGATAGAATGGCGCTTTGTAGTATCGCCTTGGTCCCCAGAGATGTTGTTCGGGTATCTTCGCTTCGCCGAGTCCCAACGCCAACTTCCCGACATACGGAGACGACGGAAGGTAGGGACGCAACGGGTCCTCGTCTCGCAAAACACGGGGCAGAACTTCGCGAGTGAGCCTGTTGTCGTTCGGATCAGTGTTCTTGGTAAATGGTCCCCATGTCCCCGCCACGTCGCACTCGTTATCGCCACACCATAGGGCCAAGCACGGGTGATTGCGAATGCGGCGAACGACCTGCCGCGCTTCGCCTTCGATAGCCTTCGCAAATGCGCCGTCCTGGGGATACACTGCGCAGGCCATCGCGAAGTCCTGCCAGACCAGCACTCCACGCTCATCGCACATGTCGAAGAAGCGGTCGCTTTCGTAGACGTTGCCGCCCCAGCAGCGAACCATGTTGCAGCCAGCCTCGTCCAACAGCGCCATTGCCTGATCGAGGCGCTCCATGTCCCGCCCATGCCAGGCATCAAGCGGCACCCAACTGGTCCCGAGAATGAAGATCCGTTCACCGTTAACGATGAATACGAATTCGCCGCTGCCGTTTTCCTCTATGATCTCCGTTCGCCTCAACTCGATTGTCCGCATTCCGTGGCGAAGATCGCGTCTGTCGATTTCGGCACCGTTATTCAGAAGGCGGATTCTTACTTCGTACAGGTTTGCCTGACCGCGCCCTCTGGGCCACCAGAGGCGAGGATTATCGACGCCAAAGGAAATCTGGCCCGCCGGACCTAGCAGCCGCTCACGAGCGCTAAACGACGAATCGCCGCAAACGCCATCGATCGCGACCTCGTACCTTGCCCGGTTTGTGTCAGTGCCAATCACGCTGTACCAGAGAGCACAAGTGGCACGAGCTTCGGAGGCATCCGTAGTGGCGAGGTAGATCTCGCCGAGCCGCTCGTCCGGCCAGTACTCAACTCGCACAGGGCGCCAAATCCCGGCAGATAACACTCGTGGCATAATGTCCCAGCCATACATGTGAGGCGCTTTCCGAATTCGAGCGCTGGCGAACGCCTGGGGCTGTGCAAAGTTGCCTGGTCCAATCTGCGACGCCGCGGTACTGCTTAGCGTCGGACAGCTGGCGACAACCAACTCGTTCTCGCCAGCTCGCAGTTCGATGCCGCCGTACTCCTGAGGGACGAGCATGTTGCTGCATTCGCCAACAGCCTTGCCGTTCAAGTAGACCCGGGCGCCGCAATCCAGTCCATCGAAAACCAAGACGGCGCTCGTACCGCCAATGCTTGCCTGCGCCCCGAAGCGGCAGATGTAGTAAAAGCTATAGCTCTCAAGCTGCGTTGCCTTTGCGATATTCATGCCGAAGAACGAATCGTCGTCGATTAGGCCAGCAGCCACAAGATCACGTTCAAAACCTCCGGGGCCAACCGCCTCGCGGAACTCGATCCCGGCGGACATCAGATCGTCTGCCGACAAGCTGTCGGAAGACAGGCAAACACCGGGAGGCTGATCCAGAGCGGCAGCAAACCGCCATCCGGAGGTCAAATTGATCGAGCGATAATACGTGTGCATATTTAAGCCTATAGCCATACACTGAGCGGGATCGCGAATGACAGGTGAAGCATGAAGATTGATCCCGCCTGCCACTTGACAGATCGCGATTACCATTGTATTATACTGATGTGTACAGTTGTTCGCAACAGTGAGCAGGAAATATGAAAAATAATGCGCCGGTTGGCGACAAGTCAGCTTACGAATCTGTCAAATCGCAGGTTCAGCAAGCGATCACGCATGGCGAGTGGCACCCAGGTGCGATGATCCCCAGCCGAAGGGCGCTTGCCAAGATCTACGGAGTCTCCTCCCAGACGGTGGAACGCGTGGTGACCGGCCTAATAGCCGAAGGCAAATTGCGTGCGGACAATCGTCGGGGGACCTTCGTCGCCGAACGTCCGAGCGGGGACGAAGCCAACACAAGCAAATCGCGTTCGAACAGCGGGCTTAGAATATCCTCCGCACGGCATACAATCGGGATCGTTGGTTCGCTCTATGTCGATCGTCACGACCACTTGACTCTCAACAATAACTGGGTGCGTCTTCTGGTCCATTCGATCGAGGTCGCCGCTACGCGGGACAAGAACCATACGCTCTTCGTCAACCGAGTTTTGGATGGATCGAAGCTTATCGCTCCCATAGATGAGACGATAGCGCGAGCGGTTAGCAGCGGAGCCGATTCGATAATCGTAATCGGCTTGGGGGCATTTGCCGACGAACTCGACCGCGCTTACTCCGCTTGCACGTCGAATGGGGCGAACATTCCAATGGTCATAGTCACGTCCGACTGCACCTTCAATAGGCCCGTGCCCAGTCTCACATACGACAATTTCGGCGCTGGCTACGAAGCAGCCAAACATTTGCTAGCCGCAGGTTGCGTCTCCATCGGCGTGTTTGCGCCGACGATGGCAACATGGGCAGTCGATCGCATCAACGGAGTCCGTGCTGCCCTGCGCGACGCCAGTGCGACCGAGGGAGTCGTCATGCCAACTGACCCGGTGCCGTGGAACCACGATCAGGAACCAGTCGAACTGGCTTACCGAAGTGCGAAGGCATTGGTCCGTTCCGGCTTCGCATTCGATGGTGTCATCTGCATCCAAGACCAGGGTGCCTTTGGCTTTATGAATGCAGCGGAGGAGGCAGGGCTATTGGCAGGCAAAGACTATGCGGTCATCGGATTCGACGACGATCCGCATTCACGGCTTGTGAGCCTGTCATCAATGCGCCCACCGATTGAAGCGATGGGGGTAGAGGCGGCGCGGCAGATGACGCTCGGTTTGTCAAATGGAGCTACGAGTACACAGATCGTTCTGCGCTGGGAGTTGGTTGCTCGGGGATCGACAAACATTGAGCGCATGTCGCCATTAACCGCATACTCGTTGGCCACGATTTAGAAGGGAGCAAATTCAATGCCACACACACTGAAAACCAACCTATATCAACGAAAAGCATTTACTCTCATAGAGTTGCTCGTCGTTATCGCAATTATTGCGATACTCGCAGCGATACTTTTTCCGGTGTTTGCGACAGCGAGGGAAAAGGCGCGCCAGTCGAACTGTGCCAGTAACGAAAGGCAGATCGGGCTGGCGATGGTTCAATACTCTCAGGACTTTGATGAAATGACAGTGCCATATCGCTTCGGAGCAAGTACGACAATCGATTGCTGGACGGCGATGGTCTATCCTTACATTAAGAGCCTTCAAGTGTTTACCTGCCCAAGCCAGTCATTCCAAAGCAGCCCACTTGATTACGCCTACAATCAGGCCGTTGGTTCGATTTGCCAGTCGAATGGCTGTTCCGGCAATCAATCCACAACGAAAATCAACTATCCATCGATGACCGTGGCCATAGTTGACGCCTTCAGCGAGCCACCTGGCACATCCGACAACGCCCTGGCAAACAACATATCGGCAGTCAGCGGTGCCGCCTATTACTTTGCGATAGGAAACGGTGCAAATGGTCAAAACTCGGGATGGCCGTTCACTGACACTGGTGGAGGAGGTGTTGGGACCAATCTGGTATCTGCGGCGTCTGTTATCGGCAAACTGGGCGGTCCGGGCGGCGTCAACAATTCATGCGCTGGCGATCCCATGCCGATCCGGCACTCTGGAGGCGCAAATTATGCCTTTGTCGATGGTCACGTCAAATGGATGAAAGCCATCGTTTCGCCGCTCGGCGGCTCGGTCTATGCCGGCCCAACATTACCCTGTAGCGCAGCCCCCTGGAATGGAATTGGCGAAATCCCGCCGTCAAGCGGCGTGGTTTACCAAACGCAAGACAACGCGATAGGCACGAGCGCAGCATACGAATAGGTTGGGAGACAGTTGACCGTGCGCTCAATAATCAGCCCCAGCGAATGATATGCCTCTGCACCATTCTAATAGAGGTGATGGATTTTGAACAATCGCAGAACGATAGGATTTCTACCGGCAACCATATGCCTGTTGGCGCTCGTGATCGCACTTAGATCGGCACTTGCCGCCCCAAACGCGTCGGTGGGTGCTGCGATCACGTGGAACCTGCCTGGTCGCGCGCCGCACTTCGTAGCGCACTACATACCGTGGTTCACGTCGGCGCCGCAATGGGACGGGTGGAAGAGGATAATGGCCAACCAGGAGCACGATCCCGAGCGCTATCTCGCCGATGGACGTCGCGACATCGGGTCGGTCCTTTATCCGCTGATCGGCCCGTATTCCTCGCTTGATCAGTCGGTGATACGATATCAACTTGCAACGATGAAGGCAGTTGGCATTCAGGGAGCGATCATTGACTGGAGCGGCAGCGACCACGACCGATCACAGGCACTGCTTATGATCCAAGAAGCGGGCAAGCTTGGATTGCGCATCGCAATTTGCTATGAGGAGAAGGCGAACTTTGTATGGCCCACTTTCCGTAAGCCCGTAAACCGGGAAGAGGCGATTCAGTACGCTGAATCAGACCTTGCATACATTGAAAGCAACTACACGAATCTCAACGGATATATGCGGTGCAACGGAAGGCCGCTCTTGCTCTTGTGGAACGGGCCGCCAAATGGACGGTACACCGTAGAAGAGTGGCATCGCATCCTTGCGGGACTAAAGGAGAAGGTCGTTTTTGGCAGTGGAGGCGGCGACCCCGGCTATGACGGCCTATCGGATTTCGCATTTGGGTGGTTTGCCCCAGACACAGGAGCAGCAAATGACTTCGGCAAGCATTCAGCAACGCTTGTCGGAACCGGTCGTAGAAAGTTTCTTGTCGGAAGCCTCTGCCCCGGATTCGACGATACGCCGGTTTGGGGCTGGGGCAACGGGCCGCGCCGCCTAGACCGGCGAGGTCTCTCTTGCCTAAAGGACACCTTTGATCGGTCCTTGACGGGCAAACCCGAGCTAATTCAAATTGTCACATGGAACGACTATAACGAAGGCACCTCAATTGAACCGACGCGTAGCCGTGGCTTTGACGATGTGGACGCATTGGCGACCTGGATTGGATCGCTATCTCGGAAAAAAGTGGATCATGCCGGGATACGAACACCATTCTTCGATTACGTTCACGGCGCTACCGTTGCTCAACGTGCGGAACTTCCTCCGGGCAGTCCCAACAACTGGGCTGCCTCGCGAGGGCTAACCGTGGAAACGCCCGATTATCTTAACACGCTACGCGCAAATGGACGGACATTCGCACGCCCGCTGCTGCCAGGAGCCGACCTAAAATCCTGGACTAAGGGCTTTCGATACGGCGCGCAGACGTCAGCTACAGTAGAAGGAGATGCGCTTCGAATCGACATCGGCAAGGTGGACGATACTATATGGAGCACATACATTGCGCAAGCAGGGATTCCAGTCAAAGAAGGTCAGGTCTACGATCTCAAATTTCGCGGTCATGCGAGCAATGAACGTCGGGGCCTCGTCCTGCTGCAGAACATGGGTGGTGAGTCAGGCGATTGGCACACACTGGGGATCGAGCAGGACTTTGACCTTTCAACGGAATGGCACGACTACAGCTATCGGTTCACGGCCAGCCGCGTCACCTCCGATGGCACGCAGTTCGTCTTTCAACTTGGACAGCAAATCGGCCAGGTTTGGATCGCGAACCTCATCATGACTCCGGTCAGCACATCGAAAGAGAGTACAAAGAAGCAATGAATCCCCGTTATCTCGTCGCACTGATCGCTTTCGTATTGGTGGTCGGCATGGCGATTTCGCCTGCCATTGCTGACAAAGCCGTGCTAGTGCCGCCGACATTAAATTCGGGGTGGACGTGTCAAATAGCTGATAGCGCTAGCGCGGCATCGGCAGACGTATCACCGGTATCTGTCGTTGTTAACGATCTGCTCTTTCCGACAGGCAACATTGATTCGTGGTTCTTCGGATTATCGTATCCCGATCAAACCAAGGAAAACATCGAAGGCTATGCCTTGCGCGTTGACATCGGCAAGATCGACCCGCAGGCACCATGGAGTACATATCTTGCGCAAAGGGATCTGAATGTCAAAGATGGGGAATCGTTTGTGTTTAGGCTTCGCGCCAAAGCAAACGCGCCTCGCCACGTACTCGCAGTCTTGCAGAGTGCAGGCGGTGACTACCACGATGTCGGTCTCTCTCGTTCATTCGATCTTACCGGTGATTGGCAAACATTCGACGTTCCCTTTACGGTTCACGATGCCGGGAACATCGGTCAGCAATTCGTTATTCAAATGGGGCAACAGACAGGCACGGTTTGGCTCGCCGATGCATCCATCGCCCCCCTAACCGGATCAGTGCGGCTAGCAGCGCCATTGTCGGCGGTGGCGATCAATGTGACCAAACCAGGTCTGCATCCCTGGAGCGTCCAGTATTTCTCGAAAGAATTCGATTTGGAGAATGGCCACCACTACATATTGACTTACGCAATCATGGCGGACACTGTCCACAAAATAACAGCCAACGCGCATGTCAACAGCGGCGATTGGCACGACGTCGGCCTTAGCTATTCCGGGGAAGTCGTAGGGACGAGCTGGCGTTATGTTCGGCTGCCGTTCACGGCCACCAACGTTAAGGCGAATAACACGTTGGTTGACTTTTGCCTCGGCGCAAGCCAAACCGGTACTGTGAGTATAGGGGATGTGAAACTTATCGAGGCTGGCACCTGATCAAATCTGGTACATTGTTCAGCCGCCTGGATTGGATAATGCGCGTGCTCCGTTACCACCGCCAAGATCGTACTGAGCGTTTGAATCAAAGAGATCAAGTAATCTAGTACTGTTTTTGCCAAGATCTATTGTTTAAGCGAGACGCCACCGGACGAAATGCGACAGCGGCGCGAAGAATATTTGGGCAATTCGCGCCATGTTAAATACATGGAATTGGCCACTCCAATATCTATCAACAACAGCAATGACGCCGTGCTGCCACTAAATGTCATAGGGACCTCCACCCCCCCGCGCGCCAGATGGGTCGAGCACCCA
>Ga0316231_1002024_pt1 | contig 20469 bp, 10 predicted proteins | sample TBH18027metaG_FD_206002 | JGI IMG/M metagenome (GOLD analysis project Ga0316231, IMG submission 206002) | Freshwater microbial communities from Trout Bog Lake, Wisconsin, USA - TBH18027 | ecosystem: Environmental > Aquatic > Freshwater > Lake > Hypolimnion/Profundal zone | place: USA: Wisconsin...
GTGGCGCGGAAGGCGAAGTAATACGTGGTGCTCGCCAGCAGGCCGCCGGCCGTGTAACTGAGGTTGGTTGCGGCCTGGTTAGTCCAGGAGCCGACATAGGCCGAGTTGGTCCAGAGCGCGGCGCTGTTCCCGCCGTTGACCGTGTTCCAATACGCCAGCACCGTGGCATTGGTGGTTGTGCAACCGAGCGCGGCATTGAGTGCGGCCGAGGTGCTCGTGATGCCGGTGGCCAGCGTGTTTGCCAGGCTGATGACCGGCACCGTGACCGTGCCCGTGCCGCTGAAGTGTGAGTTCTGGTTGGCGGCCGGAGAATTGGTCGAACCATACACCCCGGGGAGCATGTTGGTGCCGCCGAGCCTCAAGGCGGAGATCATGGCCGTGCCGCTGTAGTTCAGGTTGACCACCGCGCCATTGCTGATGCTGAGCGCGCCGGAGCCCAGCGAAGCCGCCTGCGAGCAGGACAGCGTGCCGGTCTGCACAATGGTTGCTCCGCTGTAGGTGTTGTTGCCGGACAAGGTCAGCGTGGCGCTGCCCGTCTTGGTGCAGCCGCCGACCCCGCTGAGGTTGCCGCTGATCACCAATCCGTAGTCCGTCCGCACGGTGGTATTCGAATTCACGGTGACCGGCCCGGACCAGGTAACACCCCAGCCGTTTTGGGAATAAAACGTGCCGCCATTCAGGGTCAAGGCGTTCGTCGGGTTGGCGCGCTGAAATTGGAGCGTGGCTCCGCTGTTGAGCGTGACGCGCCCCGTTCCCAGGGCATAACTGCAGTCGGGACTGATCCCATTGGTCATGGTGCCCCAGATCAGCGTGCCGCTGTTGATGATCGTGCCGCCGCTATAGGCGTTGGCGCTCAGGCCGTAGAGGCTCAAAGAGCCGGAGCCGTTCATCGTCACTCCACCCGGACCGCCCAGGACGGAGTTGAGCACCACGGCACCCGCTGAATTGGCAACCGTCAGATTGCTCAGCACCGTCAGCGTGCCGTTGCTGATGGTGTAGGTGCCGGTGAAGTTGGTGCATGTGATCAGGGTGGCGGTGACCGCGCCCAAGGTGATGGTCCCGCCCGCGCCGCCCGCGCCGATCTGGGCGTTGTTGTAGTCCAGCCAGTTCACGTTCGCCGAGCCGTTCCACCAGGTATTGGTGGGGTTGAGCCAGGTGCCGCCGCCATCATGCACCCCCGCGCCACTGCCATTGGCATCCCACATCATGGTCGCCGGAGGGATCACCGTCAGGTTTGCCGGAGCGCTGGTGACACTGCCGATGACATTGCCGACCACCACGCTGTAACCGCCGGCATCGGCTTGCCCCACGCGACTCAAGGTCAGCGTCGCGGTGCGCGAGCCGGAAACACTGCCACCATCCGACAAGGGAACCGCGCCCTTGAGCCATTGATAGTCCGTCGCCCCGCTGGCGGAAAGCGTAAAGGCCGCCGTTGAACCGGCAATGTTCGTGATGCTGACAGGTTGCCCGGTGATGATGGGCGGCAACATAATGAAGCTCAACACGTTGGTCGCCCAGACGGTGTATGCCGCGTTGGTCGCCAGAAAGGTAAAGTAATACGTTGTGTTCGTGGTCAAACTCGTGACGGTGCAGGCAAGGTTCGTCAAAACAATATTGCTCCACTTGCCCACGTAAGCCGAGTTGGTCCACAGCGCGGCATTGGTTTCCCCATTGATCGTGTTCCAATACGCCAGCACCGTGGCATTGGTGCCGGCGTAACCCAAGCTCAAACCCAGGCTGGCATTAAGTGTGGCTTTGTTGGTCGCAAGAAAGATCGCGGGCAGGTTGCTAATGCTGACGGGCACCGGCACGGTCACGGTGCCCGCGCCGCTGAAGTGCGCGTCCGGATAGGTCGCCGGCGAACTGCTCGAGCCATAGACTCCGGCCAGTTTGTTGGTGCCGCCAAGCGTCAGCGAGAAAATGGTGCGCGTGCCGGAGTAATTCAGGTTCACCACCGCGCCGTTGCTGATGCTTAACGCGCCGCCGGCCAGCGAAGCCGGCGCCGTACAGGTCAGCGTGCCGGTCTGCACCAGCGTGGCCCCGGTGTAGGTGTTGCTGCCGGACAAGGTCAGCGTGTCGGTGCCCGACTTGATCAAGCTGCCGGCGCCGCTTACGTTGCCGCTGATCCCCATCCCGTAATCCGTCCGCACGGTGGAATTCGAGTTCACGGTGACCGGCCCCAGCCAGGTCACGCCCGCGCTGTTGGCGGCGTCGAGGGTGCCGCCGTTCAGGATCAACGCATTGGTCGGACTGGCCTTCTCAAATTGCAACATGGCTCCGCTGTTGAGCGTGACGGGCCCGGTTCCCAAGGCATAACTGCAGTCGGGGCTGGCCCCGTTGGTCGTGGCGCCCCAGATCAGCGTTCCGCGGCTGATGATCGTGCCGCCGCTGTAAGTGTTGTGGCTTAGGCTACAGATGCGCCAGGTGCCGGGGCTGTTGATCGTCAGCACATGCCATGGCCCGGAAATCACATTCGAGATGACCACCAACCCGCTGCCCGTGCCCCCCAGCACGGTTGACACGTCCAGGTTCAACGGCGTGTTGATCATTACCCCGTTGCCGCTGTTTTGGTTGATCTGTGGCAAAGACCCGACGTCGGCCGTGAGGGAGATCGGGTTGCCGGTGAGCGTGACCGCACCTGCAAAATTCAACTGGTTGACCGCATATCCGCCGTAACCATACCCGCTGCCCAGATCGTTGGTCGCCACATAGGTCCCCGATGGGACGAAATTGAGCCGGTAATACGAGTGCCCACTGGCCGCCGGGACGGTGGTGGAAGCCCAATTGGCCGCCAGACTCCAATTGCCCGAGGCCGCCTGGTTCCATGTGTTCGTAACCCACCCGCCCCAGGCCTCACTGGTCGCAATCGGCACATAGCCGACGGCCGGCAGGTTTGTGGGCGGGGTGACCAGCAGGGCGGGGTCAACGTCGGCCAATGTTCCCATCGTCGGCGGAGCCAGGTAAGTGCCGCCGTTCGTCCAGGCGCTGTGAATCTTCACCACTTCGGCCTGGAGTTGATCGCGCTCGGCTTGGGTCAGACCGGCCTTCATGATCGCCGGCTGATTTTCAAAAAGATACCAGTAATACGTCACCACGTTGCCATCATCAATCCGCACCTGAAACGGGCCCGCTGCGTAATTCGTCCAGACGGGGTCATTGGGCACCGTGTAGGTGCCGGGTATCGCCGGTGGGCTACCGCTGTCAAAGCTCACGCTCGCAAGTTGCGCAGCCGCAGGCACCGCCGCTGGTGAAACCGGCGTCCACGACCCGCCTTGGAGCTGATAGTATTCCGGCATCGCCACGGCTGGTGTCCCGTTGGCAAGCTGGGTGTAAGTCACTTGATTGGTTCCCCATTGGTAGCCCCAACTCGCCGAGTCGGGGTCAGAAAACGCCATCGTGGTTCCCATGGCCATCGGCATGGACCCGTTCGTATTAAGCGGAGAGCCATAAACCGCCCACCCAAACGAGCCGCCGTTGAGAGTCTGCACTGCGGCGCCATGGTCATTGAACGGGCCAACCGGCGCCGGGCCGTTGTTGGTGAACCATTGTTGCGCTGCGTTCCAGAGCGCGGTTGGATCGTAAACCGTGGGACTGTTCAACGCGATGGTGCCATTCGTCCCATTATTGAGAGCGGCGAACACGGGTTCCACACGCAAGAAGGACCCCTCCGGTCCGTCATACTCTTTCCCGGGAACAAGGTGCGACTCATTCGCGATGGACTTGTTCGGCCCGGCCCAGCACGAGTCCAGCATCAATCCGGCAGCATTCGTATTGGATTCCGTGGCTTGCGCGTAGAAGTGCGGCGTGACGACCGCGACCGGGCCTTGGAAGTTCCGGGTGTTAAAAAACAACGTCCACCAGTGATTGCCGGTGGGGACATTGACCCCATCGGTGGTGGCCTTCCCCGGCAGCAGCGGCAGCGCCAGATAGCCGTAGCCGACCAACTGGCCGCTCGTGCCATTGCGAAACATTTCCAACTTCGGTGGATAAAGCAGGCACGGGCTGATTTGCGCCGCACCATAGACCCCGCCGCCATTGCCGCTCGAGGTGCCGTTTGCATAATTAGTGAAGGTCAGCCCGTAGAAGGCGCAGGCACCGATGCCAAACCCATTGTTGCACCACGGATTTCCGTAGCCCCCGCCGACACCGGGACCACCTTCGATATCGCAATATTCATTGGGTGGGCTGCACTGCGGGTCCATCCAGGTGCCGGGTTCCAGGCTGGCTTCGAAACTGGAGGAATAGTAGGCATACTGCGGCCGCCCTAATAGCGCCACATACATGGAATACCCGGCATTGTTCGTATTGGCTGCCCCATTGTAGCTCACGCCCAGATAGCCGCCGAGATTGATCGTGGACAATGTTTGCGCCTGCATTGGCAGAACGTTTGCCGCGCACAGCCAGCCGGCCACGCCTATTGCACCGGGTAGAATGTAGACAATTCTTCTTATGCGCAGAATATCATGCCAGAGGCCGCATAAAGTCAAGCACGTCCAGCCGGTGAGGCGGCCAGATCGTGGATGCCGCTTGAATTTGCGCGCCTTAGGACTCCCCGTTTTAGGGGAATGGTCAAGTTCGCCAATTCAGGCTTAAATTACCAATGCGCCAGATAAATGGTGCGGTTTTATATTATATTATGGCCTCCATACCATCCGCTCCGGCCACGTCCTCGACCTTGGGGCTTCTCCTTGGCGGGGAGGTGGCGATGTGGTGCGTGGTGGCGATGGGCTGGTTCACTTCCGTCCACCATAATTTTCCATGAATAATAAATTCATCTGCTGGCTGGCCGCGCTCGCCATTTTGAGCTTGAGTCCGGCATCCGCGGGGACGAAGCATTCGCCTTCCTCGCGCTTTCCTTCCTACGCGGGCCGCATCATGTGCGGCTACCAAGGCTGGTTTCGCGCCGACGGTGATGGCTCGGGGCGCGGATGGGTGCATTACGGAAGAGGAGAATTCAGCCCGAACAACTGCTCTGTGGAGCTGTGGCCGGAAGTTTCCGAATACCAAAAAACGTATTCCACCGGCTTCAAATTGGAGGATGGTTCGCCGGCGCGGGTGTTCAGTTCCTGGGATGAGAGCACGGTGGATTTGCACTTCCGTTGGATGCAGGAATACGGCATTGACGGGGTGTTCATGCAGCGGTTTTTCGAGGTGACCCGCACGGCAAAGAGCCGCGCCGAGGGCCGGGTGATTTTGGGCCACGCGCTGAAGGCTGCGCAAAAGCACGAACGAGCCCTCGCTGTGATGTATGACCTCTCCGGCCTGAACCCCGGCGAAGACTGCTCGTCGCTGATTCAGGATTGGAAGGAATTGGTGGATGAACTCAGGCTTACGTCGCAGGGCACCAACCAGGCCTACCTCTATCATCGCGGCAAACCGCTCGTCGCCATCTGGGGGGTCGGTTTCCCTGACCGTCCATACAACATCCACCACATCGGCCTCGAACAGCTCCTGGATTTTCTCAAGAACGATCCGCAATACGGCGGGTGCAGCGTGATGCTCGGTGTGCCTAGCTATTTTCGTGATTTGCGGGCGGACACAATCCCAGACCCATTCTTGCACGAAATCATCGCCAAAGCGGATGTGATCATGCCCTGGATGGTTGGGCGTTTTTCCGCATCCTTGTATGGAGAAATGAATCGCTATGGGGCGGAGGTCGCTGCGGATCAGGCATGGTGCGCGGCAAGAAGCCTGGATTACGTTCCGTGCGTTTATCCCGGGTTCAGTTGGTATAATTTGTCAAAACGCCATGATCCTTTTGATGCCATTCCCCGATTAAAGGGGCGATTCTATTGGGGGCTGTTGACCACCGCCATTCAGTCCGGGGCGAAGATGATTTATGTTGCCATGTTCGATGAGATGGACGAAGGCACAGCCATTTTCAAATGCACGAGCAAGCCGCCGGCGAACCAGCCCCCGGCGAAATTCCTGCCCTACGAAGACCTGCCCAGCGACCATTATCTTTGGCTGACGGGGCAGGCGGGCAAAATCCTGCGAGGGGAAGCCGCCGCCGACCAGGATCTTTACCAAGCCACCAGCCACAATCTCACTAAGGCCGCGAAACGATGAAACAACCTTTCCTTCCATTGGGTGTCCTGGCGCGGGTCGGCGCGGTTTTACCAGGCCAGGACCAAGCCGAATTGGTTGATCCTGCCATCGGCGGCGTGGGTTTTTTGCTCGAACCGACGCGGCCAATCGTGCCTCCGCCCAACAACTTGGTACGCGTTTATCCAGTGCGGAACAGAACGGTTGTTTAACATGGGCGAACTGAAGACCGTTTTCTGGAAACAAAAGCGCTTGGCGAGTGAGTGGCTGGAAGGTCAGCCGGCCCAAGCTGGATGGACGTTACAAGGGATTGGCTGGTTGTAGAATGTCTTGCAACTTGGTCCAAACATGAATCAATATGATTCCAACACCCGGAAAAAGTTGAAGCCTTGTTTTGATGTGTAACGCCAAGCCTAATGGCTGCAAAAGTTTTTTTGCGGCGGGATTAGGAGTTTGGGCCATTGCAGTGGCCATGACTCTGGCTGTGCAAGCTGTGGTGGCCCAAGGCAACCGGAATTTTTCGCCCGAGCAGGTCGCAAATTCCAAGGAACAAAAGCCGCCGTTAAGGGTTGTTTCGGTCGAAGTCAACGGCCGCGCATTGCCGGAGGGTTCAAATGAGGCGATACGTTTGCCGGCCAATCCCGGCATCACCACATTCACCTATGGTCCCAACCTGTTGGCGTCCAATACCCCGTTACGGTTTCGCTGTCAGCTCGATGGCTATGAGCAGAATTGGCATGAGCGTTCAGTTTTGATGCGGATGGTGGTTTATTTCATTGATGCGAATCAGCGGGATGACGGTGAGAAGGAATTTGCGGTAATAGGTGAAAGCCCGGGCTGGACCGGCCGTTTCAAGGATTCACCATGGATTCACAGGCACGAGGTTGTCACTATTCCTCCTGGCGCCGTTCGTTTCTGGGTGGTGATGACTTCGGCGGGACCACCCGAAGCCGTGGGGGCTTTTGCGGTGCGAAAACTGATGGTTTGGCCATCCCATGGCGACACAAATGGAATCAGCATGATTCCACCCGTGAAGCTGGCTGTCAGCAATATGGCTGAGGAGGCTACGAGGGTTTCGCCCGAAGGGTGGGACCGGGGCGGCATCCGGCCAGCCAATGCCCAGATGCTGCGCTACGGTTCCGGTTCGGAAGTCGCCCTGGTCCTTCTGGATGACAATCCGCAGGGCCACGCTGACTGGAGTACGCACAAGGTCCAAGGGCCCGAGCTTAAGTCAGGGGAGAAGCTGACCTTTGAATGGGAAGAAGTTTACAGCATTGGCAATGCGATTTATGGGAGGGTGGACTACGCTCATCTTCCGGCAGGACTGTACCGGTTTCGCATGGAAGAATTGAACCTTATGGGAGTTCCCACCGGGCGCAGCGTTTCCCAACTGGTGATCGTGCCGGTCGTTTTTTGGAAAACAACCTGGTTTTGGATCGCGGCCGGGGTGGCGTTGATCGCCTTGGCCGCCGGGGGCTGGCGGCTGTCCGCGTGGCGGCAGATGAAGCGACAGGTTCAAGATTTGGAACGGTTGCGGGATTTGGAGCAGGAGCGCCTTCGGATTGCCCAGAATATCCATGATGATCTCGGGGCGCGTGTTACCGAGATTGCCCTGCTTAGCTCTTCGGCCCAGCTAAAGCCCAATCTGTCGGAGGAGGCGCGCGCGGAATTTGTGGCGGTTTCCCGTCTGACCAGTGAACTCGTGCGGGCATTGTATGAAACCGTTTGGGCCGTGAATCCAAAAAACGACCATCTCGATTCCCTGGCCAGCTTTGTCTGTCAAATGGCCAATCAGATGTGCGCCCAGGCGCAATTGCGGTGTCGGTTGGAGATCCCGGATCTGCCGGACGATGTGCCGGTGGCCAGCCCCATCCGGCACAATGTCATCATGGCCGTGAAGGAAGCCCTTCATAACGTGATCAAGCACGGCTACGCCACGGAAATCCAGATCAGCCTCCGGCAGGCGGGCAGCGTTCTGACCCTGCAGGTAAGCGACAATGGCTGCGGGTTTGACCCTGCCGCCACTATCCGCGGCAATGGCCTCGACAATATGGAGCGCCGGATGATTTCGCTGCAAGGGAGTTGTTTGGTGGCGAGCCAGCCCGGGGCGGGAACCAAAGTAACCCTTGAGTTTCCTTTGCCGGTCACTTAGCCCATCATTGCCAACAAAAACGAACATGGCACAGCAAAAAAATAATCCCAAACTCCGGCGGGTGGCCATCGTCGAAGACGATAGCGGGCTGCGGGAGCAATTGGAGCGCATTCTCAAATCCGCCTCCGGAGTTTGCTGTGTGGGCACTTTTGGCTCGGGTGAGAAAGCGCTGGCCGGGATGGTTGCGGTACAGCCCGATGTCATTCTGATGGACATCAATCTGCCGGGAATATCCGGCATTGAGTGTGTGGCGCGGCTGCGCAAAGACCTGCCGTCCACGCATGTTATTATGCTGACCGTTTACGAGGACAGCGACCGGATTTTTCAGGCCCTCCAAGCGGGAGCGGATGGGTACTTGGTCAAGTCGAGCCCGACTGAAGTTTTATTGCGGGCGATTGAAGATGTGTACCAAGGCGGGGCCCCGATGTCGAGTCACATCGCCCGGAAGGTGGTCCGGCAGTTTCGTGAGGTGGCACCGTCCCACGATGACGCGGCCAACCTCGCCCCGCGGGAGCGGGAGGTGCTCAACCTGCTGGCGCGCGGTTTGGTGTACAAGGAGATCGCGGATCAGCTTGGCATCGGCACGGAAACCGTGAAGACCTACGTCAAAAACACCTGCAAGAAACTGCATGTGCGCAACCGGCTGGAGGCGGTGGCGCGCTTTGGCCACAAATGACCCGCTTCATCCTTCCACGGCCTCGGTTTGGCGGGCGCCCCTATCCCACATTTAGGGGAATAGCCAAATTCGGGCGGCGTGCTAAAGCTCGTAATACGCATTTATTTTCCCTGGCCGCGTGGGTCCGGCCGCTCCGACGTGGGTTTGATGAATCGGAAAGCCCGTGGTGAAAAACGCCTGTTGGCGCACGGTATAATGTGTGAGCCTGAGCCAGTGGCATAACCAAAAAACGGAATGGGAAAAACATCCAAATCCAATCTGGACAAATTTCAGTTGGGGATCCGGTTGCAGAATGTCTGGCAACTTGGTTCAAACATGAATCAACATGATGCCAACACGTGGAAAAAGTTGAGCCTTGTTTTGATGGGTAAAGCGATGCATAACGGCGGCAAGAGATTTTTTGCAGCGGTATTAAGAGTTGGGGCCTTTGCGGTGACCACGACTCTGGCCGAGCCGGCTGTGATGGCACAAGGCAACCGGAGTTTTTCGCATGATCAGGTAGCATATTTCAAAGCACAAACGCCACCGTTAACCCTTCGTTCGGTCGAAATCAACGGCCGCGCATTGCCGGGGATTTCAAACGAGTCGCTACACTTGCCGGCGCAGCCCGGTCTCACCACTTTCACCTATGATCCCAATCCCTTAGCGTCGAATGTCCCGCTGCGGTTTCGCTGTCAGCTCGATGGCTACGAGCCGGGGTGGCATGAGAATACGGATTGGATGCGGATGGTGATTCGTTTCATTGATGCAAATCACCAGGATGTTGCCGAACAGTCTTTTGAGGTGAGGGGAGAAAGCCCGGGCTGGACCGGCAGTTTCAAGGATTCACCCTGGGTTCATCGGAAGGAAGTCATTCCGGTTCCGACTGGCGCAGTCGGCTTTTGGGTGGTGATTAGCTCGGCGGGACCTCCTAGTGCTGTGGGGGCTTTTGCGGTTCGAAAACTGGTGGTGTGGCCGTTCCAAGGCGATACGAATGGAATCAGCATGATTCCTGCAGTGAAGCCGGATGCCAGCAAGGCGGCTGAAGAGGCTACGAAAGTTTCCCCGGTGGGATGGGACCGGAGCGGTATCCGCCCCGCCGATGCCCAGATTTTGCGCTATGGACCCGGTTCGGAGGTCGCCCTAGCCATTCTGGATGACAACCCGCTGGGTCACGCCGACTGGAACACCGCCAAGGTGCAAGGGCCCAAGCTCACGCCTGGAGAGAAGCTGACCTTCGAATGGGAAGAGGTTTACAGCGTTGGCAATGCGAATTATGGGCGGGTAATCTACACGAATCTGCCGGCAGGACTTTATCGGTTTCGCATGGAGGTGGTGGACCTCATGGGCGTTCCCACCGGGCGCAGCGTTTCCCGACTGGTGGTCGTGCCGGTCGTCTTTTGGAAAACCATGTGGTTTTGGGTCGCGGTCGGGGTGGTGTTGTTCGCCCTGGTCGCCGGCAGCTGGCGCCTGTCCGCATGGCGGCGCATCAAACGACAGGTTCAGGATTTGGAACGGCTGCGGGATTTGGAGCAGGAGCGTTTTCGGATTGCGCAGAATATTCACGATGATCTGGGGGCGCGTGTGGCGCAGATTTCCCTATTGAGCTCTGCCGCGCAGGAAAAAGAAACACTGTCGGTGGCGGAGGCGCGGGTTGAGTTGGGCACGGTTTCGCGTATGAGCCAGGAGTTGGTGGCGGCGTTGTATGAAACAGTTTGGGCGGTCAGCCCGCAAAACGACCACCTCGATTCCCTGATCAGTTATGTGTGCCAAACGTCGGACCAGATGTGTGCGGTGGCCAATTTAAAGTGTCGCCTTAAAATGCCGGAGCTATCCACCAAAGTCTTCCTCGCCGGCCCCATCCGGCATAATGTCATCATGGCCGTGAAAGAAGCCATTCATAATGTGATCAAGCACGCGCAGGCCTCCGAAATCCAGATCACGATCCGGCATGCGGATGGGGTTTTGAGCATTCAAATTATCGACAATGGTCGCGGGTTTGACCCGGCGGCCACCGTCCGCGGCAATGGCCTTAACAACATGGAGCGCCGGATGCATTCGCTACACGGGAGTTGTTCGGTGGCGAGCCAGCCCGGGGCCGGAAGCAAAATGACCTTTGAGTTTCCTTTGCCGGCCGCCTAGCCATTCGTTTCATTATTAATCAAAATACCAAATATGCCCACACAAACTAGTAGTCCGAAACTCCGGCGGGTGGCCATTGTCGAGGACGACAGCGGCTTGCGGGATCAGTTGCAGCGCATCCTCAAATCCGCGCGCGGGGTGTGTTGTGTGGGAGCCTTTGGCTCGGCGGAGGAGGCGATCGAGGGAATGGTGGCCGCTCTACCCAATGTCATTTTGATGGACATCAATCTGCCAGGGATGTCGGGCATCGAATGTGTCGCCCGACTCCGGAAAGAACTGCCGGACGCCCACGTCATCATGCTCACCATCTACGAGGACAGCGAACGGATCTTTGAGGCGCTCAAGGCAGGCGCGGATGGCTATCTCGTCAAGACCAGCCCGACGAGCACGCTGCTTGCGGCGATTGAAGACGTTTATATGGGGGGTTCTCCCATGTCCAGCCACATCGCGCGCCAAGTGGTGCGGCAATTTCGCCAGCCAGATGCCCCACCCGACGAAACCAAGAGTCTCTCGCCGCGGGAACGGGAGACGCTTGAGCTGTTGGCCTCCGGGTATGCTTACAAGGAAATTGCCGACAAGATGAGCATTGGCAGCGAAACCGTGCGCACCTACATCAAAGGGATTTGCAAGAAATTGCATGTGCGCAATCGGATTGAAGCCGTGGCCCGTTATTCGGGTTTTAAATAGACCAGCGCTGCGGTATCCCGCTTGCGCCTTGAGCATTTGGGCCTCGCCTCGCCCTGCTTCCTGCTCCTCCGGCCCAGGCGATCAAAGCGCCATTGCCGGAAAAAGTTCTGAAGCAAAGAACCAGCTTCGTGGGCACGTCCTAATCCTCGGGTTCCAGCCATTTGGTCGTGCTTACGCCGCAGGCCTCCCCACTTTCGGGGAATAGACAGAAGGTTTCCACTGATGCTAGATTTATGCATCGTCAGCCCCCCTTCAGCTTCCCAACCGGAAGCTGGATAAAGTGGCAAACGTGTGATGAGAACCGCCTGATGGCGCCCGGTTCAACGTGTGAACCTTGAGCCAGCGGCACAACAAAAGAACACAATGAACCAACTGACCCAAAGAAGCCCGATGCTTGCCGGTGTCCTGAAACCTGCCAGCCAGAATGGAACCCAGCGCCTGCGCCCGTGGTGCAGGAAACTGTCTGCGGTCGCCCTGGCCGCCGCTTGCCTGTTGACCGCCACCAGTTCCCGGGCGGTTAATTTGATATGGGACGCCGGCAACACCAACAACGGAGCCACCATTGATTCGGCCAGTGGCAACTGGGACGTCGGCACCACTAATTTGAACTGGAACACAAACGGCCTGAATGTGACTTGGACTCAAACCAGCACCACTGCGCCTCTGAACGGCGCCACTTTCTCCGGCCCGAATGCCGCCGCGGGCACCTATCAAGTTGATTTGGATGGCGGCCAAATTGCCTTCAACAACCTGGCTATCAACAACAGTGGATATGTTTTCTCCGGTGGCGCTCTCTATCAGCCTGCCGGCGATATTTTATCTGTCTCCAATGGTGTCAGCGTGACCTTCAGCAACCTCATTACTGGACCTAATTCGAGCACTAGTTGGTATGTCGGCGCCGGGGGGCCAGCGGCATCCACCATGAGCTGTGTGGGTGGTTGGAGTGGGATGCAGCTTGCAATTTGCAGCACCAATAATAGCACGGTGGTGTATATGGGAGGCAATGTCAGCGGAGGAGTATTCTTCCCCAATGCTAATATCATCCAGACCAACGGCACAATGAACTATACCGCCACGTGGAATATGGGGCGGCCAGGTGCTGCTGGCACCGGAGCAATGCCTCTTGCCGGCTCAACCACTTGGCCAGCTTCCTGGACTGTGAACGGTCCCAATGCAGCCATAAGTCAGAACGCGGCGCTGGATCTGAGCCGTGGTGGTGGCAGTTCAACATTCAACCTGATAAACGGCACCGTGACTCAGAACGGGACCGCCAGACCGGTGGTGGGGAATGATAACACTGCGAACGAACACGCTGCTTTTTACGTGCAGGGCGGCACGATGACCTGTGGCAATTCCGCCAGCGCCGCTCCCATCGTGCTGCACGCCGGCGGCGCCGGGGCGAACGCAACGGCTGTCTTCTCCCAATCCGGGGGCACGGTTTACGCGTGGGGCGGACTTCAAATCGGCACCACCTCCGCCGGAACCCCTGGCGCCAACAGCATTGCCGCCTTCACCAATTCCGGGGGCTTCCTCTATCTCGGCAATGTGGGTTCGGTTGGTATCACCCTCGCTGTGTATCCTGCGGCCACCAACATTTTCGATTTTACCGGCGGCACGGTGGGGGCGCTGCAAAGCTGGCAATCAGCGGCTCCGCTGACGCTGGACTCGTTGAATGGAAACATCACTTTCCAATGTGCGGATAACAATGGCAGCCAGAACAATATCACCCTTTCCGGCGCGCTCACCGGCCCCGGAGGGCTGTACAAAACGGGCGGCGGCACGCTGACCCTGAGCGGCGCCAATAATTATGCCGGCAGCACGGTGGTCAGCAACGGCATTTTATATATCAAGCCGATTTCGACTCCGACCAATGGTTCGGTCACCTTGGATGGTTCGGCCGCTTCGCCCACCATGACCCTCGCGCCCGTCAGCACGGGGCAATACATGGACATCAATGGCAACCTGACCTATGCCAATGGCACGGTGACGGCGGACTTTAACTTTGGCTCGTTGCCGCCGAGCACCTCCGTGGCTCCGATCCAGGTTACCAATAACGTTGTTTGCGCGGTGATGCCGCAAATTACCATTGAGGGAAGCTCAATCCCCGCTGGAACCTTTGCGCTTATTCAATACGGCGGCTCGGTGGCTGGCGCTGGCGGCCTGCCCGCGGCGCCGATTTCGTTGCCAGCTTCGACGACCGGTTACATCACCAACATCTTCGCCACGAAGACCATCGCCTTGGTGGTGACCAGTTCGCCGGTAAGCCCCTCGTTGGTATGGTCGGTTGCCAGCGGCGGTTGGGATTTCTCCGCCGCCCAAAACTGGAAGTTATTTGGTGTCGCAACTCGTTATTCTGAGCCCAACTCCGTGCAGTTTGATGATAGCGTTGCCAACCGCCTGCCCGTTACGATCACCAACGATGCGATTGTCAATCCAAGCGCCATCACGGTTCTGGGGACGAATACCTGGACTATTTTAGGCAACAACGCCGGTTCAATTGCGGGCAGCGCCACCATAACCAAGGTCGGCAGCGGCACGTTGATCCTGAACGGAACGAATAGCTACACTGGAGGCACGATCATCGAGGGCGGCCAGTTGAACATCAACAACGGGGGCGATACTAATCTGACTGATTCCGCCATCGGCACCGGGCCGCTGACGCTGGACTTGGGCACCAAGGTTGATAATACCAGCGGCCAGAGCATCACCCTGCAACCCACCGTGGCGGAGAATTGGGTGGACGATTGGACCTTTGTGGGTTCCGCCAATTTCAATACCGGTCTGGGCGCGATTACCTTGGGCAGCGGCATCGTGGTGTTGACGGTGGTGAGCAACACGCTCGAAGTGGACGGCTCCATCTCGGACAATGGGAACGTTTACAAGCTGGAAAAAGCCGGCAATGGCGCCTTGACGCTGGGAGCGGACAGCTCGTTTACCGGCGGCCTGCAGCTTGATTCCGGATTGTTGAATCTAAAATCGCCCAATTGTTTGGGTGATGGTGCTTTCAACTTCAATGGTTCCGCCACCTTGGACAACCTCAGCGGCGGGGACCTGACAATAAGCGGAATTACAGGCACTATTGGGTTTGCATCTGGTACGCTTACCTATCTGGGCACTTCCAACAGTTTGTTCTTCGCTGTGAACTGTTCTATCGGCAGCCCATCGGTCTTTAATGTGGTGAGCAACACGCTCGGATTGGGGGTAATTTGCGGAAATAGCACGGCAACAAAAATGGGGGCCGGCACGTTAGTTATGGGAGCCGGCAGTAGTTACGAGGGTTATGTTAATCAAGGTGAGCTTGATCTCGGTGCGCCCAGTGGCGCCTCCATTTCGACGGGAAATGCTGTCTTTGGTCTGCTCGTGCAATCCAACGCCGTGGCGAAAGTAACCGGCTATGCAAGTCAATTCATGCCGGCTGGTGCGCCTGCCTCCTATCCCGTTCCGGCGAAGCTAAGTTCTGGTGGAGTTCTAGACTTGAACGGCAATAGCCAGACGATCAGCCAGATGCTCATGACTAACGGTGTATTGCGCACCAGTCTTGCGGCAACCCCCTGCGCCTTGACCATCCCGGCCAGCCCGGCTGGACTGGCGATAAACCTGGCCGGCACGAACACGTTTGATGTGCCGGATGCGGCCGCCGAACTGGATATTAACGGCGATATCGCCGGCGCGGGTTCCTTGGTGAAAACGGGACTGGGTCTGCTGAATCTGATGGGCACCAACGGTTACAACAGTTACACCGGCAATACGACGATCAACGGCGGCACCTTGACCATCAACGGCGAATACCTGGCAACCAACTCGACGGTGACGATCAATACCAATGCCCTGCTGGGCATCAACGGGATGCTGAACTTGAACTTCACCGATCTTGGAACCAACACGGTGGCGGCCCTCATCCTGGGGGGAGCGAGCATGCAGCCTGGGGTTCATAATGCGAGCACCGATCCGGCGTATCTTGCCGGTTTGGGCAGCTTGCTAATCGTTCCTGTGCCTACCATTAATCCGCTGCCGGGCATGATTCAAGTCAAAGTTAGTGGCAGCACCCTGGCCTTGTCCTGGCCCACGAACCTGGGTTGGCTGCTGCAAAGCCAGACCAATGCGCTGAATGTCGGGTTGCTAACCAATAGCAGCGCCTGGTTTAATGTGCTCGGATCGGATCAAGTGACCAGCACGAACCTCACCATCAATCCGGCCAATGGCGCGGTGTTTTACCGGATGGTGCATCCGTAACGTCAAATGGATGGGGTTGGGTGGAGGCGCGGTTGGCGTGCCTCCACCTGGCCAATGTGCAAGCGGCCTGAAATGAAATAACTTGAAATGAAAAAGGGAATTGCCGTCTCGTTCCGGAACAGGACCACCGCCTCCGCGTTCACGCTCATTGAATTGCTGGTGGTCATCGCCATCATCGCCATTCTGGCGGCGATGCTGCTGCCGGCGCTGGCCAAGGCCAAAGACCGCAGCCAAGGCACCGCTTGTTTGAGCAATTGCCGGCAGATCATCACGGCGATTGTCATGTACGCGGGGGACTTCAATGACAAATTTCCCGATACTGGCATCGAATGGGAAGCCGGCCCGTACGTTAATTCGCGGGGCAAGCCCTGTGGCGGTGAATGGTTTCGCCCGGACAAGGTTGCGGCGAACACCCCAGCGCCGCTCCTCACCTCGTATTTGAAAAACCCCTCGATCTGGGTCTGTCAGCGCCGGCAGCGCGGTGTCACCTACACGTCCGAAACCGGCAACTTTGATCCCAGTATCACCGGCTTTCTTTCCTACAATTTCAACTTGGTGGGAATCTTTGGTGTTCCGGCCAGCCGGGACTCGTACACGCTACAACCATTCAAGGCCACTTCGGTCAAGCAAGCGAGCAGCATGGTGGTTTCCACGGATAGCAGCGGCTCCGTCAACCCGGCGGATAGTGACGCCGGCGATCTCTCCGGCGACGGCGCCTGGCTGGACTTCGTGTGGGCGGATACCACGCAAGGGAACCTGGCTGATATCAAATCGGCGCGCTTGCAACACTGCTATGCCAAGCACAACAACAAGCGGGTCAACGTCACTTACGTGGATGGACATGCGGCAAATTCCCAGCCCAGTCAATTGACTTGGGGCCAGTTTTATGGGGTTTTTACGGGCCCCGTGGGGGATAATAATGTCCCGGCCGGCCAACCCATCTGCCAACTGGTGGATGACGCCCAACAATGGAGTACCGCTGCGGAATAGGCCGTTGGGTTACCGTCTGATTCGTGAATATAAGTAAACTCCTTTTGACCGGTTGGTCCATCTTCACGCTCACGCTGCTGTTGGGCAACAGCCACGCGGAGGAAACCAACCGGCCTGCCACCAAGCCGGTCAATCTGCTCTTCATCATAACGGACCAGCAGCGCTGGGATGCCATGAGTTGCGCTGGGAACACCGTGCTTAAGACGCCCAATCTGGATAAGCTAGCAAGCGAGGGAGCGCGGTTCACCAGTTTTTATTCAGCGTGTCCCGTGTGCGTGCCGGCGCGCACGGCGATTTTCACCGGGCACAGCATCGAATCCAACCACGTGTTGAACAACAATGATGTTGGCCTGGAAAACGAGCCGTCTTACTTGTCCTTTGATCAAGTTCTGCTGCGCAACGGTTATCAGGGCGAATATCACGGCAAATTTCACAGCCCTTATAAGCTGGCGCTGGATTATACGCAACCAGTGCGCTGGCTTAACGGCAAGCGTCCGGCGGGCTGCAAAGCGGACCTGTCCGAGGCTGAGGCGTATAAGGCTTATCTGGCCGAACATGTGCCCAAGCGTCCGCTGCAGCCCGGTGAACTGGTGCAGCGATTCGGGGTTTACCTGCCGATCCCGCTGGATGAAAATTATCACCATACCAATACTGCCAAGTCTTCGGAAGGGGAAGCCTACGGCCGGCTGGAGACGCCCCCGGAGTACAGCTTGACGGCCTTTACCGCTGCGGCGGGGCTGGCCGCGCTCGACCGGCTCAAGGCCGGTCCGTTTACCCTCACCATTTCGCTGGATCCGCCCCACCCGCCCATGATGGTGTCCGAGCCTTACTACAGCCTGTACCCGCCCGAGCACATTCCCGTGCCAATCAGTATCAACGATCCTCGCACCAACTCGCCCTATCGCCCGAACCAGCGGGAGAATTCCGGCGCTTATCGCAACCCCGCGAATATCCAGCAGATGACCTCCATTTACTATGGCATGGTAACCGAGGTGGATGACTGGGTTGGTAAAATTCTCAAGTGCCTCGCCGAACTCGGTCTCGCCGATAACACGTTGGTAATTTTCACCAGCGACCACGGCGAAATGCTGGGCGACCACGGGATGCACAGTAAGAATATTTTTTACGAGGGCTCTGTGCACGTGCCGCTCTTGTTGCGTCTGCCCGGCGTCATTCCGGCCGGCAAAGTCATCCCGACGCCCAGTTCACAGCTTGATCTCTTCCCCACCATCCTCGACTATTGCGGCCAGCCAGGAGCCGCGTCCGAAGGCGGCAGCTTGCGCCCCTTTATCGCCGGCCAGGAAAGCGGGCAGGGACGGGTGGTGGTTTCGGAGTGGAACAGTCAGGCCGTGCCGGGCTTTATGATTTTTGACGGGCGCTGGAAGTTGATGTATGGCCTGACCGCGGAAGCACCGTCATTGGATGCCCTTTACGACCTGAAGAATGATCCGCACGAGCTGAACAATCTGATTGGGCTAAATCCCGACCGGGAGAAATACCGCGCCGATGCCAAACGAATGAAGGGCCTTTTGGTGGAATGGCTGACGCGCGTGAAATCGCCGCATCTGGAAACCGTCGAAGCCCGGGCGTTATTCCATCAAATTGGCGCCGATGCGCCTCGCCCATGATCCTTGAACCGCAACCACGTGAACTTCACCACCGTCGCCAATATCCATCCCGCAGATGTTGCGGCTTTTTACCGCCTGGTTTATTGGTAGTGCAAGGCCTGACCATGAGCGCTCAAATTAACTCTGGTAAGCGAGCCGACTGGCGACGGCTCTGGCCACGTTGGCTGCTGGCGCTGGCGCTACTGTTTTTCATCGTTCCGGCTGCCCGCCCCGCTATTTTGACTTGGGATGCCAACAGCACCGCGCTCCCCAACCCGGCCGATGGGAGCGGGACCTGGCTGACCGCCAACGATTGGTGGAACGGGACCAACAACATCAGCGGCACCTGGACCGGTGCGACCCCCGACGACGCGGTATTTGGCGCCGGGACAAACGGTGCTTACGTCATCACGGTGGGTACGGTGACGGCGAATTCGGTGTCCTTCAACAACTCCGGTTACACGCTGACCAATGGCACCCTCACGCTGGTCAATAGCGCAGCCATCACCGTTGCCGCCAACCAGTCGGCCAACCTCAATTGCACCACCTATGGCGCGAACAACGCCCAGTATTGGACCGTGAACTCCGGTGCCAACTTGAATATCGGCGCCAACGTCCAGAGCATGCAGGTGCGGTGGCAGGGCGCCGGCAACTTAAATTTTACCGGCGGCACCCATACGCCTTCGATTTTTTGGGCCAATACCACCGTCAACCAGACCGGCGGATCGGTGGCGCCAACGGCCTATTCATTTATCGGTTATCAAGGCGGGCCGGGGGCTTACGTTGTGAACGGTGCCAGTGCTTCGCTGACGATGAACAGCGGGGGTCTGACCATCGCGCGCAGCGGGCAAACCGGGAGCCTGACGGTGCAAAACGGGACGGTCAACATCGGCACCAGCGCCGTCAATACGCTCAATCTTGCCTCTTCGGATGCCAACGGCAACAACCACGCCACGGTTGCGGTGCAGGGAGGAACCTTGAATGTTGGTGCCACCGGGATCGCCAGCCTGATCAATCTCATGACCAGTGGCTCCGCGAGCGGCCAGACCGCGACCATAACCATATCGGGCGGCACGGCCAATGTTCAGGGCCTTCAATTTGGCGCCGCCTCCGGCAGCTACAGCGGCGGCACCGCTGCGCTGACGCTGACCGGTGGCAGTCTTTACTTGGGGAGTTTGGGAATGGGGGAAGGAGTCGCCCATGCGACGGACCTCGTCACGCTCTCCGGCGGCATCGTGGGTGCCTTGGCCGACTGGAGTTCGGCAATGAATATGTTGCTGACCAACACCGGCGGAAACGTCACTTTTCAGTCTGCGGATGCCAGCCGCACGGCGCATAACATCACCTTGTCCGGTGTGCTCTCCGGTGTGGGTGGGTTGACGAAAACCGGCGGCGGCACGCTGACGCTCTCCGCCGCGAACGCTTACACCGGCGCAACGGCCATCAATGCGGGGACAATTCTCCTGACTGGCAGCGGCAGTTCCGCGTACAGCAGCGGGTTTGCGTTGACGAATGGCGGCACGCTCAGCCTCATGAACAGCGCCGCTTCCAATCTCAACCGTCGTCTTGGGAACACTGCGCCGATCACCATGGATGGCGGCGCTCTTACCTTCGCCAACGATGGCAGCGTGGCGAACTTTAGCGAGACCGCCGGCCCACTGGTGATTGATTCGGGGCTTAATACGGTTACGGCTTATCCCGCCGCCAGCGGACAAACCTCCACCCTGACGTTCAGTTCGCTGGTTTATAATGGCGGCGTGGTGAATTTTCAAATGGGCAGTGCCGGCACCAGCCAGAATCGGATTTTTTTCACCACCCCACCGACGCTTGGCAATTGGCTCACCGTGAACGGCGGCCCGGCGGTTTATGATTCGACCAATGGTTTGCAGGGCGCGTTGACTTACCTGGACATTGCCGCGCTGGGCTCGACGATCACCAACGCGCCCGCCAGCGACGTG
>Ga0316231_1002034_pt1 | contig 20391 bp, 20 predicted proteins | sample TBH18027metaG_FD_206002 | JGI IMG/M metagenome (GOLD analysis project Ga0316231, IMG submission 206002) | Freshwater microbial communities from Trout Bog Lake, Wisconsin, USA - TBH18027 | ecosystem: Environmental > Aquatic > Freshwater > Lake > Hypolimnion/Profundal zone | place: USA: Wisconsin...
ATTCTTAGATATGACTAACCCACCGTGAAAAACGGTGGGTTTGCCGACAGTCTGAAAAAACTGCCCAAATTCTTTGGGCAGTTTTCATTTTGCGAAAAAACTATTTGTGAGCCTGAAATTCATACAATATTATCCTTGAATGCGAGGTCAGTTCTTGTCGTCCTTCTTATCTTTCTTTTCGTCTTTTTTCTCGTCTTTTTTCTCGTCTTTCTTTTCGTCGCCTTTTTCATCTTTCTTTTTGAGCAAGGTTTTGACGTCTTCTTCCATTTTTTGATTGTTGGCATCGACGACATCAATCATGGCTTTGAGCATCGACATCAAGGCGCGTTGGAAGGCCTCTTTGTCGCTATTCTTCGCCAAACGCTCCTCATAAAACTGTTTGTGCAGTTTGCCGAGTTCTTTCCGGGTATAGCCCATTCCCACTGTTCTTTCACTCCTTGCTGTTGCTATACATACATTTTCTACAAAGCTGGCATTTCCCCTTTTTTTTGCCGCTGTTGATTATATCCAGTGATAAAATGGGGCATTAGCAAAGGAATAATACCAGGACAGCGAGAACGATGCATGAAGAGGAGAGGACTGAGAGTATAAACAAAAGATTATGACCGGCAAAACAAAAGTGATGCCGGCAAAAGCCTGTGTGTACTTGTCGCTACCGTAAAATTCTGGTACTCTTAAATTGGTTGTTTATGTAGTTTTGTCTGGTGTCTACAAAAAAGAAAAGTTGAGCATTGGTTATGCTGATGCCTCATTTTTAAAAGCAGTTGTTGTATATAGGGGGAGGTGAGCAACGTGTTCGTGGTGACGATTGATCCGGATAAGTGTGTAGGCTGTGGCGAGTGTGTGAAGATGTGTCCGGCAAAAATTCTGTCCCTGGTGGACGGAAAAGCCGAAGCCACCGGCGAAGATTGCCTGGGTTGCCAGAGTTGCGCGATGTTATGCCCGGTTGAAGCGATTATTGTTCAGGAATATTGATTTTAATTTTATGGAGGTGGAAACAGTATGGCAGATTCCCGGACCCCCAAGTTGGACGACCTTGAAAAAGGCGTCTGGCCAAGTTTTGTCACCGAGATCAAGAAGGCTGCCAAGACGAAGGCCAACGCCCAAGACCTGTTGAATCAGCTGGAATTATCCTACGAGGATCATGTCGGATACTGGAAACACGGCGGGATTGTCGGGGTAAGAGGCTACGGCGGTGGAGTAATCGGCCGTTATTCAGCCAAGCCGGAAGAGTTTCCGAGCGTCAAGGAGTTCCACACCCTGCGGGTGAATCAAGTACCTGGTTTCTTCTATACTGCCAAAGCACTGCGCGAACTGTGCGAAGTTTGGGATAAGTACGGCAGCGGCCTCACCAACATGCACGGTTCCACTGGTGACATCATTTTGCTGGGAACCAACACCGAGAGCCTGCAGCCCTGTTTTGATGAATTGAGTGAAAAAGGCTGGGATCTAGGCGGATCGGGCGGCGGTCTCAGGACGCCTTCCGGTTGTGTGGGCATGGCTCGCTGCGAGTTCGCCTCCATCGACAGCATGGATATCATTCAGGAAGTTACCCGTCATTTCCAGGACGCCATCCACCGTCCGGCATGGCCATACAAATTCAAGGTCAAATGTTCGGCCTGCGCCAACGATTGTGCGGCAGCTACCGCCCGCTCTGATTTTGCGATTATCGGCACCTGGCGCGATACCATCAGGATCGACCAGAGCGCTGTCCGCGATTACGTAAAGAACGGTTTTAAGATTCACAGCATGGTTGTTGCCAAGTGCCCGTCCAAAGCACTCGAATGGGACGACGCGAAACAGGAACTGAAAGTATGCTCCGAGGATTGCGTTCGCTGCATGAACTGTATTGATATGATGCCTAAGGCTATCCGCCCAGGCTCGGAACGCGGCGCTACGATCATGATCGGCGGCAAGGCGCCGGTGGTCAAGTCGGCGTTTATCGGCTGGGTGCTGGTGCCGTTCATGAAAGTGGACGCACCTTATACCGAACTGATTGACCTGATTACCAGAATTACCGAGTATTTCGACGAGCATGCCAAAAGCCGGGAGCGGACCGGTGAACTGATTTACCGTGTCGGGATGAGCAATTTCCTGCGCGGCATCGGCCTGACACCAAAACCTCAGATGGTGACTGCACCGCGATCCAATCCATATATCTTCTGGCAGGAAGAGGAGGTAGTGAAACATGGCTAAAACAGATTTTGGACCTCCTGATTATCGGACAATGATACCGCCGGTGATTGCCAAGAATTACGGCAAATGGCAATACCATGAGATTCCCCAGCCGGGAGTGCTCCGGCATGTCGGCGAGTCGGGCGACGTCCTGTACTCGGTGCGCATCGCTTCCGCCCGTCTGGTTAGTACTGAATTCATCAAAGAGCTGTGCGATCTTGCTGAAGAATATTGCGGCGGCTATCTGCGTTTTACTACCAGGCACAACGTGGAGTTTCTGGTCAGCGACGAAGCCCAGCTGCAGCCGCTATTGGCTGAACTGAAATCCCGCGGCCATCTTGTAGGCGGCACAGGCAACGCGATCAGCAATGTGGTGCATACCCAAGGCTGGATTCACTGCCATACGCCTGCCACCGACGCGTCCGGTCTGGTCAAATCGATGATGGATGAGTTGCACGGTTATTTTACTACAATGAAACTGCCGGCCAGGTTGCGTCTGGCTGTGGCTTGCTGCGTGAATATGTGCGGCGCCTGTCACTGCTCGGATATCGCCCTTGTCGGTATTCACCGCACAATACCGCGGATCAACCATGAGGGAGTCGCGGCTCGCTGTGAAATCCCCTCAGTCATCGCTGCGTGTCCCACCGGCGCTATCCGCCCCAACCCCAAACTGAAAAGCGTTGATGTTATCAAGGAAAAATGCATGTTCTGCGGCAACTGCTATACCATGTGCCCGTCGATGGAAATCATGGATCCGGCCAATGATGGCATTTCCATCTGGGTCGGTGGCAAGGTTTCCAACGCCAGAACCGCCCCGAAATTCTCCCGGCTGGCCATTCCCTTTCTTCCTAATAATCCCCCCCGCTGGCCGGAAGTTACCGACGCGGTCACCCATCTTGTTGAGGTTTGGGCCAAGAACGCCAAACCAGGCGAACGGATGGGCGAGTGGATCGACCGGATTGGCTGGGAACGGTTCTTCAAGATGACCGATCTGCCTTTCACCGAGAAACACATCGACGACTTTACTTTCGCTCCGACCACATTCCGGTCATCAACCCAGTTCAAGTATTAGCATTCAGCTGTCGGGAAGGGGCTATTATTAGTCTCTTCCCGTAGCTTCAATACCAGCTGGAGGTTTTGGCGACATGTTGTATTTTATTGGGCAGGTGCTCCCTTACATTGCCGCCGGAGTGTTTCTTATCGGCGTGACCTATAGGGTCGTCGGCTGGCTAAAAGTGCCGGTGCCGTTTCAGTTGACCCTTTTTCCGGCTCCCCGGGATGGAGTCGGCCGGATTTCGGCCGTCGGTATCGAATTGCTGTTTTTTAAGAGCTTGTTTAAGAATGACAAAATTCTTTGGCTGTGGGCTTGGTCGCTGCATATCGCCCTGGCGATGGTTATTGGCGGCCATGTGGTCGGAATCTACTACCTTATGAACCAATTCACCCTGATCGGAATGACCCCCGCCGCTAGCCAGACCATGTCAGCGGTGCTGGGCACCAGTGCCGGTCTTGTGCTGATGGTCGCGCTTATGGTGCTTTTCTATCGCCGTATCAGCATCCCTGAAGTGAAACGTCTGTCTGATCCGGCGGATTACGTGGACTTATTGTTTCTGCTGTCTATCGTTATCACCGGCAACCATATGCGTTTGCCCACCGTCCACGTGCACCTGCCGGCAATCAAGGCTTATTTAGGAGGGCTATTCACCCTTACCCCTGTGCCGATTCCTACAGATTGGGTGTTTGTCGTCCACTTTACTTTGGTCAATTTGTTCCTGATTTATTTCCCCTTTTCCAAGATGATCCATTTTGCCGGTTATCTGGTGAATCGGGCAATGTTGGTGGAGGCGGCCCCGGTGTATCCCACTCCCGCTGGAACACCGCTGCGCTCACCCTTTGCCGGAACTGTTCCGAAGCCGACTGCTCCTGCAGGGTATCCTGCGGGAACCAAGGGGGTGTAACCGGTGAAAGTGCCGCTGCATTTAGCCAAGGAAAAAGAAGCCCAGGCCATCGGTTTTCCGCCGGTGGCGGAAGCAGAGCATCAGATGAGGCTGCTGGCCGAAATCGACGATTACCGCAAGTCCGCCAGATCGCTGATGGTTATGCTGGAGACCTGCACAAAATGCGGGGCTTGTGCCGAAGCCTGCCACAGCTACTTAGGGACTCAGGATTTCAATAATATTCCTGCTGCCAGAGCGGATTTATTCCGCAAAATCTACAAGCGTTATTTTACTTTTACCGGCAAGAACCTGTCCCGGTTCATCGGCGCCGAGGATTTTGACGCCGAGACCATTGGCAAATGGGTTACCTATTTTTATCAGTGTAATGAATGCCGGCGGTGTGCTGTGTTTTGCCCCTTTGGCATTGATACGGCGGAGATCACCATCGCCGCCAGACACATTCTTACCCGACTCGGAGTCATGCCGCGATTCATGGCCGGGATTGCGGCCAATATGGCCAAGACTGGCAACAATATGGGGATACCCAAGCCCGCTATTCTTGACTCTGCCGAGTTTATGGAAGACGAAATGCGCGAAGAAACCGGGCTGGAGATCAAAATTACGGTGGATAAACCGGGCTCCGATATCCTCTATATTCCTTCTTCGGCCGATTTTTTTAGCAACATTGATACAATGATCGGCGCGGCGAAAATGTTTCATGCCCTCGAGGTGAACTGGACCATTCCGTCGACCGTATTGGAGGCAGCCAATTTTGGCTTGCTGTTCAACCTTGATGTAATGAAAGAGCAGAACGAGCGACTTCGTGAGGCGGCGGCCAGTCTTGGGGCCAAGCTGGTGATCCAGGGCGAGTGCGGCCACGGCTGGCGGGCTGCCAAAATGTATACCGAAGGAGCGACTGGACCTGCACCCTTCGAGTTGGTCCATGTCCTGGAATACGCCTATCAGCATTTGCCGAAATTCAAACTAAACAAGCTTCCCTGGCGCGTTACGCTGCACGATCCGTGCAACTATGCCCGGGCCGGCGATATCATCGAACAACCGCGGGCGATTATCAAGGCCTGTGTGACCGACTTTGTCGAGATGACGCCCAATCGGGAGCGCAACTATTGCTGCGGCGGCGGCTCGGGGCTGCTGATGGATGAGATGATGGAGATCCGCATGCAGCTTGGCAAAAAGAAAGCCGAGCAGGTCAAGGAACTTGGTCATCTGGATTATCTGGCCTCACCCTGCTCTATCTGCAAAGCTCAGCTGCCGCATGTCATGAAGCACTACGGCATGGGCGACCTGAAGATGGGCGGAGTCATGGATCTATTAGGAAAAGCCCTTGTTTGGGACTAAACTAACAAAAACGTGGAGGTAAGACTATGGCGGATTATATTGAGGCAAAAGGCCAAAAAATTGAAATTGACGAAGACGGCTTTTTGGTAAATCCTGATGACTGGAATGAAGAAGTGGTCAAGATATTCGCCAAGGTTGAAGAAGTGGAAGACCTGGGTGAGGACCACTGGAAAGTGATTAATTATCTGCGGGACTACTATAAGCAATTCGGCATTGCTCCGATGGTTCGAAAACTTTGCAAAGACACCGGTTTTTCCCTGAAACAGATATATGATATGTTTCCTTCCGGCCCGGCCAAGGGTGCCTGCAAACTTGCCGGCCTCCCCAAGCCCACCGGCTGCGTTTAAGTAACTAAATCACGCCACCTGGATAAAGAGGTGGCGTGATTTCCCCGTACTTTGTGAAAAAAATCATTAACAACTGGCTAATACATTCTGACAATATCTGCGCGATAGCCGCATTAGTCAAGCTACTGCAGCATAATACATAACAGAACAGTTAGCCGGATTAAGGACAAGGTGAGGTGAGGGGTGTCTAACAGGCAATTTTTCCGCACAAACAAGTAAAAGATAGGGGGTTTGATTATGGCTGGTGTTCCTCAATCATCACTTCCAGCAATTAAACGGGAAGACACCTGGGCAATTATTATTGGTATCGGCTTGATCTTGGCTACTACACTGGCGTTTTTCGCACACGCTCTGGGAATCTTTCAGACCATGGCCGTGGGTTTTGCCGCCTGGACGGATTTCGGCAAGGCCATGGGCGATGTTGGTGCCAAGCTGGGCGGAATCGTGCTTCTTTATCTGTTCTTTCTGGTGGTATTTGGCCTCGCCGTGAGAGTAATGGGGGTTAATGTTCCCCACTTCATTGCCGGGTTCACTGTATTATATATTCTGTCGGTTGTCATCACCCTCTTCGGTATCAACAACTCCTGGAAGAACTGGATGGAAGGACCGCTGCTGGCGCTGGCGGTGGGAATTATTTTAGGTAACCTTATCAAGCTCCCCGATTGGTTTCGGGCGTCCCTTAAGACCGAATTCTACGTGAAAACCGGTATCGTTCTTATGGGGGCAATTTTGCCGTTTACCATTATCCTGGCGGCTGGCCCGCTGGCGATTATGCAGGCCTCCATCGTAGCGATCACTACTTTCTTGATTATTTTCTGGGCAGCCACCCGCCTGTTCGGCCTTGATCCCCGTTTCGCGGCCTGCCTTGGTGCCGGCGGCTCGATCTGCGGCGTGTCCGGGGCGATCGCTATTGGTGGTGCCTGCCGCGCCGAAAAAGAACACGTATCAGTGGCCATCTCTTTGGTGGTCGTCTATGCAGTAGCAATGATCTTCATGCTGCCGATATGGGCCAAAGCTCTGGGCATGGAACCCGGACCAGCGGGTGCCTGGATCGGCACCTCAGAGTTCGCTGACGCTGCCGGCTTTGCCGCCGCCGCCGCCATGGGCGACGAGCGGGCCATCCGGACTTTCACCTTGATGAAAGTCGTCGGTCGGGACATGTTTATCGGCGTATGGGCGCTTTTGGTGGCTTTCTTATCAGTAACGGTTTGGGAGAGAAAGAGTGCTGACAAAGCGGAACGTGTCAATGTGGGCGAAATTTGGAACAGGTTCCCGAAATTCGTGCTGGGCTTCTTCTTTGCCTCGATCTTCACCACCATCGTTATTGCCTTGCTCAGCCCCAAAGATGGGGCTGCATATTCCAAAGACGTGCTGGGGATTATCAAAAACCTGCGCGGCTGGGCGTTCACCTTTACCTTCTTAAGTATCGGATTTACTACCCGCTTTGCTGAGCTTGCCAAAGTAGGCTGGAAGCCGTTGGCGGCTTTCACCATTGGGGTCATTATCAATGTGCCGCTGGGATACTGGTTATCCAATATTCTGCTTGGCGGCTACTGGATGTCGATCAAGTAATCCGGCAAGAGACCTGGTATAGTTTAGAGCCCGGCAAAGTATTGTCGGGCTCTAATTATGGCTGGCTTTTCGGGTTTTATGATATACTGGTCTTGCAAGGAGTGAAGATATGAGTGAGGACTATACATCAGTAGTCAATCATCTGACCCGGGTTATCTTTCACCTGATTGAGGCGCCTGTGCCATACGCGAAGGTCAATCTTCCCGGTGCGCCCAGCGCCGAAAATGTGCGTCTTTTGGGCCGGCGGCTGAAGGAGCGGACCGAGAGGGTAGCTGCAATGATGGATGCTCTGGCTGCCAAGGGTTTTTCCTTTCAATTTAAAACAGATAAGATTTATGCCGAATCAAACGAGGTCGAAGCGCAGGAAGTGAAACAATATCTTCTGTCGCTAGGCTTTCATGATACCGAATTCCAAGTGTTCTTGGAGTATGTCCGCAAATGGGGAATGCTGTAGTTAGATTGACTTATTCGAAGGAGAGGGCCTGATGAGCCAGGTATGGAACACGCCTAGGGTAGTCATTGGAGCGCCGCACGGGCATTCCGGCAAAACGACAATCAGCATCGGGCTTATCGGTGCTCTTAAAAAATCCGGGTATGTCGTTCAGCCATTCAAAAAAGGACCTGACTATATCGATCCGAGTTGGCTGAGTTTCGCCGCCGGCAGGCCATGCCGCAATCTTGATTGCTACTGGCTGGATGACGATCTGATCCGCGGCACGCTGGTCAAAGGTTCGACAGGGGCCGATATGGTGCTGATCGAAGGCGCCATGGGCCTATTTGACGGTGTGGATCTGGCGGGGACGGGAAGCACCGCCCAAATTGCCCGGATCACCAAGTCGCCGGTTATTCTGGTTGTTGATGTTACCAGGATGACCCGCAGCATTGCGCCGCTGATTTTGGGCTGTATGAATTTCGAACAAGATATCACTATCGCCGGAGTGATTCTTAATAAAGTTGCCCGCAGCCGTCACGAGGACATGCTACGGGCAGCGGTGGAAACCTATTGCAAGATTCCGGTTCTGGGGGCGATACCGAAAAACGCTTACAGCGTTTTCCCGGAACGCCACCTTGGACTGGTGCCTGCAGCTGAGCATGGTTCGGTGCTGGAGGCGATCGCCGGCAATGTAGCCATCGCCGAGCGTTACCTGGATCTGGAGGGGATCGCGGCTGTCGCCGGGACCGCGTTGCCGCTGAAGGTCAATGATCACGGCGATGAATGCCAGGCCCAGACGAAGGTAAAAATCGGCGTCATCCAGGACCGGTCATTTACTTTTTATTACCCGGAAAATATTGAAGCCCTGGCGGCTGCCGGGGCTGAGTTGGTCTATATCAACAGCATGCAAGACAAGCAGTTGCCCGTCTTGGACGGGCTATATATCGGCGGTGGTTTTCCGGAAGTCTTTGGCGCTGCCATCACTGCCAACACTGGGCTGCGCGATGCTCTCAAAACAGCGGCAGAGAGCGGGTTGCCGATTTATGCCGAATGCGGCGGACTGATGTACCTGGCGCGAACCATTTACTGGCGCGGCCAGGAGTTTGCCATGTGCGGCGTCCTGCCTCTGGATGTGGTTGTGGAGGATAAACCGCAGGGACACGGCTATACCTTAATGCGCGCTCTTAAGGGCAACCCCTTTTTCCCTGAAGACAGCTGTATAAAAGGTCATGAATTCCATCACTCCAGGGTCGTCAACATCGGCGAGGGGCTTCATTATTCGTACAAGGTCGTCCGCGGGCAAGGTATTGACGGCAAGCATGACGGTCTGGTTTACCGCAACGTCTTTGCCACTTACAACCATATCCACGCGATGGCTAATCCACAGTGGGCGCCGCGCTTCGTCGCTCTGGCGGAATCCTATCGGCGGCAAACCCCGTGAGTTTGATTTTATGCCAGCACCCAGCCTTCAACAACCAGTTTTTTAAATTTGAGAAAACTGGTCAGGGTGATGGTCAGGGGGATGTCCGGCAGTTCATGGGGAATGAATATCGTGACCCCCTGGATGGAATCCTTGGTATAGTTTTGAGGGTCATGCGGTTCGCCGAACCGGACGGAGGGACTTTCTTTCAGATGCAGACAGCAGCCGATGAGGGGTGGGATGTCGAGAAACACGGATTTGTTCCTGGCCTCGATATATGCCACTGCAGCCGGGGTAAGGGTCAGCATAGTTTCACTCCTTTGCATCCGCAAAAATTGGAATTGGCGACTTCTTATTAATTATTATACACTGAAGCGATTGGCAAGCGACAGGAAAATCATGAAAAGGGATTTGGTGTAAGCCTGGTCTTTTTTTATTGTCATCAATAGTTGAGAGGCAAAGCAGGTTGACGATATTACATAAAAAAACAATGTGCCAGGCTAAAAAATCCAACATTTAGTGCTTTTTTTGATGTTTTTGCAAATAAATTACTACTTTTTGTTAAATGTGGCAGGAATGTATTATGTTATGTCGAAGTTTTTAATTGTTAAAAAAAGCATAATTTTCCATTGCAGTGGAAGCGATGACGTGTAAAAAACTATGTGGTCACTTATTTTACACCGAGCAAGTAGTGAACCCCCCGGACTGTCCGTTCGTTTGGAGGGGTTATTTTTGTACCCGGAGGTGGCTGATATTAAGCAGATATCATTAAATAATGTGGATTCAAGTATGATTCTGGCTCAAGATTTAATTGACCTGCGCGGCACAACCCTCGTAACAGCGGGTACGGCCTTGCGGCGAGAAATTTTGCCATTGTTACATAAACACAAGATTGAAGCAGTCTGGGTCAAGGACACATCGTCTCCAGCCAAGCCGCAAATTAATCGGGAGATTACCACGGTGCATAGCTTGATCAGCACCGCCACTCGCCGCAAGATGATTCAAACCATGCAAAACGCATTTCGCCACCGGGGCAGTATTGCCGCTCACCTACCCTGCCTCCGCGAAGCCATTGATGAAGTGATCCAGGAATTGTCGAAGAACGAACACTTGTTGATCTATTTGACCGATCTGCGGTCAACCAGTGAGTATCTTTACGGTCACTGCGTCGACGTCGGCCTGTTTGCTATCGTTATCGGCATGGCGATGGGGCTGCCGAAAGAGGATATTTATATCCTGGGAATCGGGGGGCTTTTGCATGATTACGGTAAAACTACCATCTCTGAGGCCATCCTGGAGAAAAATGGACCGCTGACCCCGGAAGAATTTAATCTTGTCAAAAACCACGCAGCCGCCGGCTATAATATTCTGCGGACCGAAACCAAGGTGGATTCCCGGATCGCTTTGATGGCGCTCCAACACCACGAACGACCCGATGGACGGGGGTACCCCTGGGGTATCACCAGCGAAGAAATCCATCCCCTGGCCCGGATTGTTGCGGTGGCTGACGTTTATGACGCCTTGACCACTGACCGGGTTTACCGGCCGGCTGTGGCCGTATTTGAGGCTATCCGCACCATCACCAGTTGTTGCGGAACCCAGTTTGATCCGAAGGTGGTAGAGGCGTTTCGAAAAGTGACGGTTCCATTTTACATCGGAGGGGCAGTACGCCTGAGCAATGGCGTTGCAGGAGCTGTCTTGCGGATCAACAGCTCAAATCCGTCCCGCCCGGTTCTGTGGACCAGGGAAGGAATCGTCAATTTACTTCATGAACCTGATCTTAATATTGATGCAGTAGTCTAAAACTGCCGGCAGCCGAGGGCGACCGGCAGTTTTGTTTTTCCCCGGAAGGAAGCAAGTCAATGTTCTTTCGTATTGTGGATTTTATAAATTGCTGTTATTTAGCAACGAAAGTGTAAACATAATGCGTAACAGCTGAATAATATATAGTGATCACTGTTGTCATGGAGGTGGTATAGTGGAGTTGCAGGATTTCCACCTCGTATCCTGCCGGGGTGCTGAGTTTAATGATGTGTTATCGTTGATTCAACTGCAAAACTCATATATTAATAAAATATACAAGCTGATCTACTTATTGAATGAGGACTTAGCTATTTCCGGTAATAACGAGTTTCGGGAATTTTCAGCGCATTTCAATGCCTTTGCACAGCACCAGGCCAGCAGCGAGGGCTTCAGTAAGGCGATGGAGGCTGTGCAGGTGTATCATTATGTATTACTGGAAAAACTGTTGGACAGCCAGGTTCTGGCCGCCGCCGAACAGTTGGAAATGGCCGACGGCTATCTGGAACTTTTTTCGCGTGATCCCAAGCTGCGGGGGAATCCGCAAATTCTGTTGTTAAACCAAAGCATCGGTCTGTTGGAAGAAAATCAGCTGAAAATAATGGAAGGTTTAGAAGCTTTGCTGATAGGCTCTCGTCAGATTCACCTCCAAAATTGATGATCAGGCGTCTTGAGGGTAGTGGCGAGATATGGTAAAATGATATAGAATACATGTCATGAAGACATAAATCCCAATAGGGATATTATGTCTTTTTTGTTGTATGAAATAGTGGGAGGGTTTTTGTTGGGTACTTGTGAGAAAATATCCCGGCTGAATGAAATAATTGAGTCGCTGGGCAGAGTAGTTGTCGCTTTTTCCGGGGGCGTTGACAGCACTTTCCTGGCGGCAGCGGCAATAAGGGTGCTGGGTGACAAGGCTGTTTTGGCTACCGCATACTCTCCGACTTCCTCCGAGCAGGAGAAGAAGGATATCACTTCCTTGGTGGCGAGCTTAGGCATGGAGCATGTCTGGCTGCCTGCCGCCGAGCTGGACAATCCCTTGTTTCTTGAGAATACTGCTCAGCGGTGTTATTATTGCAAGCAAGGCCGATTCGGCGCCCTGGTGGAGTGGGCCAAGACCCATGGCTTTGACTGGGTGATTGAAGGGACCAACGCTGATGATCTGAGCGATTTCCGGCCGGGGATGAAGGCCATCGCTGAACTGGAAGCAGTGAAGAGCCCTCTGCTCGACGCTGGGTTTAGTAAAGAGCAGATCAGGGCTGTATCGAAGGAATGGGATCTGCCCACCTGGGACAAGCCCAGTGCGGCCTGCCTGGTCTCCCGGCTGGCCTACGGGCTGGCGATCACCCCTGGGCGGCTGGAGCAGGTCGACAAGGCCGAGCAGCTGATCAAGGGGTTTGTGAAAGGCCAGATCCGGGTGCGTCATCACGGCGACCTGGCGCGGATCGAGGTTTCCCCGCAGAGTATCACTGAACTTGCTCAGCCGCTGGCGGCCGCTGCGGTGGTCAGTGGCCTGAAGAAATTGGGCTTTACCTTTGTAACGCTGGATTTGGCAGGATACCGCACCGGGAGTATGAATGAAATGCTGGATGAGGTGTGAACATGGATATTGGTAATATGTCGTCTATGCTGGAGAGCTTTCGCGATGGACGGATTTCTCTGGAAGAGGCTCTGGAAAAGTTGAAAAGTTTTCCTTATGAAGATCTGGATTTTGTAAAGATTGACCATCATCGGATGATGCGTCAGGGGTTTCCTGAGGTGGTCTTTTCCCAGGGCAAGACGGTGGAGCAGGTTGCCGAGATTGTCAGCCGTCTGTCCCAGTGCAATCGCAATGTGCTGGCCAGCAGGGCCACCGCCGAGATGTATGAAGCTGTTAAAGCGGTTGTTCCGTCCGCAAAGTTTCACCCGCTGGCCAAGATGATTGTGGTGCAGCAGGAAGAATTGACGCCAGATCCTGAGCGGGTGATTCTGATTATGACCGCCGGAACCAGTGATATCCCGGTGGCGGAAGAAGCGGCCATCACGGCTGAAGTCATGGGGAATCAGGTGAAACGGGTCTTTGACGTTGGGGTCGCCGGTATTCACCGGCTGCTGTCCCAACACCAGCTGATCGAAGCCGCCAATGTTATCATTGTCGTCGCCGGGATGGAGGGGGCGCTGGCCAGTGTGGTCGGCGGCATGGTCGCCAAACCGGTGATCGCCGTGCCGACAAGTGTGGGTTATGGCGCCAATTTCGGCGGCCTGTCAGCGCTGTTGGCAATGTTGAACAGCTGTGCCGCCGGAGTGGCGGTGGTAAACATCGACAACGGGTTCGGCGCCGGACGGCTGGCCAGTATTATCAACAAGATGAGGTGACAAGGATGCGAACTCTATATTTAGATTGTTTTTCCGGTATAAGCGGTAATATGTTCCTGGGGGCCCTTATCGATTTAGGGCTGCCGGAAAAGCGGCTGCGGGAGGAACTGGCCAAACTGCCTGTAGGCGGATATGAGCTGTTGGTCAAACGGGTGGAGAAGCAGGGCATCAGCGCCACTTACCTGGATGTGAAAATCGACAAACAGCATCATCACCGTCATTTGCCGGATATCTTCAAGATTATCGATCAGTCAGAGCTGGAGCAGCCGGTGAAAGAGGGCAGCAAAAAGGTTTTTATGCGACTCGCCGAGGCGGAGGCCAAAGTGCATGGCACTACGGTGGAACGCATTCATTTTCACGAGGTCGGCGCGGTCGACGCTATTGTGGACATTGTCGGCACAGTGTTCGGACTGCATTATCTCAAGATTGAACGGATTTACAGCTCGAAGTTGCAGACCGGAACAGGGTATGTAAAATGCAGTCACGGCACCATGCCTGTTCCGGCACCGGCCACAGCCGAGCTGCTGCGGGGAATTCCCTACGACAAGGGAGAAATCGCCAAAGAATTGGTGACTCCAACCGGAGCGGCGCTGGTGGCAGCACTCAGCAATGGCAACGGCTTTACTCCCAAAGACTTTATCAGTGAGGCTATCGGTTATGGAGCCGGTACGTGGGAGCTGGTCATTCCCAATGTGCTGCGGGCAGTTCTCGGGGTGAGCGGACGCGCGGGATCGGAGGACAGCCTGGTAGTTGTTGAAGCGAATATTGACGACTTGAATCCGCAGGTTTACTCTTATGTGTTGGAAAAATTATTTGCTGCCGGGGCCCGGGATGTATGGCTGACACCGATTATGATGAAAAAGAGCCGGCCGGCGACTCAGCTCTCGCTGCTGGTGGACAGCAACATCCTGGAAATGGTTTTTGCCATCCTGTTTAGCGAGACATCGACCATCGGTACGCGCTATTATCCGGTTGACCGCATGATAACCGAGCGCGAGTTGGTGGACATCGAGACCACCTGGGGACGGGTAAAGGTGAAAATCGGCACATACCTGGGGAAGGTTTGCAATATTGCTCCAGAATTCGAAGATTGCCGGCGTTTGGCTGAGGATCAGGGAGTGCCGCTGAAAATGGTGCTACAGGAAGCCCACGATATCGCCTGGCGGGTTTACGGTCAGACCGGGGAAAAGGTCCAATGATGACCCTTGAGGACTACATAGCCGCAGTGGAAGCCCAAATAGCCAGGGCCGGATTAGCCATTAGCGCCGGAAAACAGCTGGAATACGGCCGGCAACTTGTGGTAACCGATGGGACCGATAGACTAACAGTGAATATTTATAGCGGCAAAAAAGGAATCAGCGTGGTTGTGGGTGGAGCGGCGGGTTCGCCGCTGAAGCAGGCGGTGCAGACCGCCATTCATGGTGAAAGCGCTTCTGCCCCCGTGGCTGCTGCGTCGACTGTGCCTCCCGGATTCGAAGGTGTCGAGGGATTCGACAACTGCTGGATTGGCACCGATGAATCCGGCAAGGGAGATTTTTTCGGTCCGCTGGTGGTAGCCGCCGTGAGGGTCGACGGTTCCACTGCCGCCAGTCTCGAGGCGGCAGGAGTAAGGGACAGCAAAACATTAAATGACAACAAGGCGAAAGTGATAGCAGGGCGGATCAGGGAAATTTGCGCCCATCAATTTGTTGAACTGGAAATCATGCCGGCTCGTTATAATACTTTGTACAATCAATTTCGCACCGAGGGAAAGAATCTGAATCACCTCTTGGCCTGGGCTCATGCCAGGGTATTGGAGGATTTGCTGCAGAAGGCGCCCAGCCGGTTCGCTCTTGCTGACAAATTCGCAAATGAGAAATTCATCCAGTCCCGGCTGATGAGCAAAGGCCGGCAGGTGCGGCTCATTCAAACTCCGAAAGCTGAGCGGAATATAGCAGTGGCAGCCGCTTCGGTTCTGGCGCGGGACCGGTTTCTCGGCCGGATTGAAGAGTTGTCGTTGAAGTTCGGAATGACCTTTCCCAAAGGCGCATCGCCGCAAGTGATTGCTGCAGCCAGCCAGTTTGTCGCCGCACACGACAAGGCCGCTCTGGCGGAAGTCGCTAAAACTCATTTCAAAACAATTGAGCAAATTTGACTATGTTGCAGGAAATTTGTCGAAAATGTCAAACTAGGAAAAAATAAGGATTTATTTATCTGGTTTGACTGCGGGTCCTTGTCGAATGACGAAGAAGGTGTCTAAAGGAAGAGGGATGCGAATGCTCCAGACCATAACGAAGCGCTGCCGAATTGCTGAAGTTGAGCCCGGAGCTGAACTGGCTCGCAGCCTTGTCACCGACAACGGCAAATTTGCGCTGGGCGAGGGGACGGTTCTGACCGCCAGTTTGATCGGACGTTTGAAATCGTGGGACGTCGACAGTCTTGAAATCAGGGTTACGGTCGAAGTGCCGGACAAGGTTGCGCCGCCGCTTACCGAAGTTCAGCAGGCGGTTTCCAAGCAGTATAACAGCACCGTATCCAGTATCCGAAAATCTTTTGAGACCCTGCGATTCTTCAAGCAGGTGCCTTTGAATGAAATGCGGGAACTGGCTGACGGCAACATCGAGCCGATTATTGATACCTCTGGCATCCTGAATCACTTGCATATTGTCCACAGGAAAGACGACTACACCTTTCATCACTCCATCAATGTCGCAATTCTGTGCGGAATCATCGGCCGCTGGATGGGGTATAAGGACAAGGATTTCAAAGACTTGGTTCTGGCCGGATTACTGCACGATGTCGGGAAAACTCAGGTATCCCTCGAAATATTGCGCAAACCGAGCAGATTGAGCTCCCCGGAAATGGAAGCCATGAAGCTTCACACCACCAAGGGTTATAATTTGCTGAAGGAGCTGGAACTGTCCCAGGGCGTTCTCTTTGCTGTCCTGCAGCACCATGAACGCGAAGACGGCAGCGGTTATCCTCTCGGGGTAAAAGGGGACAAGATTCACAACTTTGCTCAAATCGTGGCTGTTGCCGATATCTATGACGCCATGACCTCCGATAAGGTGTATCGCGAAAAAACCAGTCCGTTTCAGGCGGTGGAAGCACTGGTGCAAGATATGTACGGCAAACTGTCCCCCGACGTTTGCACCATATTCCTTAATAATGTTCGGGATTACTTCATCGGCAATATTGTGGAATTAAACGACGGTCGGGAAGCTGAGGTAGTATATCTGGGTCAGACGATGACCGCCAGGCCGATTGTCCGCACCCCCAGCGGCGAGTTCATCGATCTGGAACGGCAGAAACACGTCAGTATCGTCAAGTTGGTTGGAGCATAGGACTTAGGTCGTTCAAAAGGCCCAATCTGCGTACTTTGCCGCTGCGGAAGCGCTCTTGTGTACCGATAACGGTACTGGCTGCGAGCACTTTCGTGGCGGCACCTGGCATCTCGGACCTTTTGAACGGCCTAAAATAGGGTTTCTGCAGACAAGGCTGTTGGAAAACAGCCTTGTCTGTTTCCCGAAAATCGGATAGCAGGCTTTCACCTTCGACGCTATGGAACGGGGCTGGCGCCGAAAGAGCCCTGTCGACCGAGCATACATTCATTGAAAATAACCATATAATATGTTTACAAACGAGACAGAGGAGTGTTGTGGTTGTGAAAGCGGTTGTTCTACTCTCCGGCGGTCTGGACTCAACGGTCTGTATGGCGGTTGCTCGCGACACCGGTTATGAGATTTGGCCTATCAGTTTTGATTATAACCAGCGCCATAGCCGTGAACTGGACTGTGCCCGGCAGGTGGCTGCCTATTATAAGGTTGAACGGCACCTTGTTATCCAGACCAATATGGACGCCATCGGCGGCAGTGCCCTTACTGATCGTGCGGTGGACCTGCCTGAAGGGGACATGTCCCGGCAGGATATACCGGTTACCTATGTGCCGGCGCGGAATCTGATTTTTTTGAGCTACGCCCTGGGTTATGCCGAGGTGCTTGGCGCTGACCACATCTATATTGGGGTGAACGCCCTGGATTATTCCGGTTATCCCGACTGTCGGCCCGAGTTTATCGAACTTTTTCAGCAGCTTGCCGATTACAGCACCAAGGCCGCGGTACAGGACGGGCGGCGGATCAGAGTTCAGACACCGCTTATCTCATTGACGAAAAAAGAAATCGTGCTGCTTGGCGACAGGCTGAAAGCGCCGCTGGAGCTGACAAGCAGTTGTTATGCCGGCGCCCAGGCGGCGTGCGGTCAATGCGACAGCTGCCTGTTAAGGCTGAAGGGTTTTGCCGAAGCGGGGCTGGCTGATCCGATTGACTATCAGTGTGGTTAAATAGAGGCGCTGCGGATTGCGGCTACTCACCGGGAGTGAAGTGTATGAAAGATGTGCAGAACCTGGCTGATGAACGCGGCATCGCCATTCAAAAAGTCGGTGTCAGTGATGTACACCTGCCGTTTTTAATCAAAACCAAAACCGGATCATTCCAGTCGGTACTGGCCAACATCAAACTGACGGTTGATCTGCCCCAGGAATATAAAGGCACCCATATGAGCCGATTCATTGAAGTGCTGAACGACTGGAGTCAAAAGCCCTTTTCCAGCAAAGAGATGGGCTTTATTCTTGCAGACATGATTGACAGGCTTGACGCCAAAAGGGCCAGCATTGACATCGCTTTCAAGTATTTTATCGAAAAAACCGCTCCAGTGAGCGCGATGAAAAGTTTGCTTGATCTTGACTGCCTGTTTTCCGGCAGCCTTGTCCGCGGTCAGCATCTGGACTTTACTTTAGGCCTGGCCGTCCCGTTCACTTCGCTCTGCCCCTGCAGCAGGGAGATATCCGCCTACGGGGCTCATAACCAGCGAGGGTTGATGCGGGCGAAGGTCAAGCATATTCCAGGGAAGTTCATCTGGATCGAGGATTTGGCGTCCCTGATGGAAGCGCAAGGAAGTGCTCCTGTTTTTTCGCTCTTGAAACGTGATGACGAAAAGCATTTGACCGAACAAGCTTACGAGAACCCGAAATTTGTTGAAGACGTGCTGCGGGATCTGGTATTGGCGCTGAGGGCTTTGCCCGGAATGGTCTGGTTTGAAGTGGAGTGCGAGAATTATGAATCCATTCATAACCACAGCGCTTATGCCGCCCATGTCGAGACGCTCTCCGGCGAGGGTAAGGTCTAAAAGGAAACGGGCGGCGAATATAAATAGCAAAGAGGCATTAAAATGGCAACGGGGATCGGCACTGTGAATTGGAAGAAATTGATCAGTGAATGTCATAAATTGAAGCAATGGTTGGATGAACAGGGATTTGGCGATTCCGACCGGCTGCTGCTGAAAGTGCTGGTACTGAGCTGGCGTGAGTATCTGCCGCCGGAGGCAGTTGTCGGACAGGCCCTGACCTTGCCATGTCTGCGGCAGACGGTCGGAGAAATCCCCCTTTCGCCGGACTGCTGTGACCTGCCTGACTCGATCAATGAAATCATTGCCCGTTGGTCACACACCCTGCCGCGCGAAGCCTGGCTGTTGGGTGAAATTCATGAAAGGCTGGCGGTCGGACGTCGGACGCGGGGGCTGTTTTATACCGCGCCGGAGATTATTGATTTTATTGTGGCCCATACTGTCGAAGGGGCCGATATTGTCGTAAATCCGTACACCAAGGTACTCGACCCGGCCTGCGGCTGTGGCAATTTTCTTTTAAAAATCTACGACGTTTTTTGGCGAAAGTTTACCGAAAACCGCGAAATTCTCGCCAGCCGGTATCCGGAGAAAGACTGGTCGGATGCCGGGATTCACCGGCATATTATTACCTGCAATTTGTGGGGGGCCGATATTGACTCAATTGCGGTGGATATTGCCGCCACCGGCCTACTCTTGAAAAGGCCAAAAGACAGTGCTGATCTTCACCCCAATCTTTTGGTTTGTGATAGTTTGCGCCCGCCCCTTGGGGACGGATCATGCGCCGACCGGGCTTTCTGGTCAGCCTGTTACGATTTTGTTGTGGGTAATCCGCCCTACCTTTCGTTTGGTCTGCGCGGCACCAGCCGACTTGATCCGGATTATGAAGGTTATCTACGCCAGGCTTTCAGCGCGTCGGCTGAATACAAATTGAGTTATTATGTTCTGTTCATGGAACGGGGCATCGAGATGCTGACCGAGGAAGGGAAGCTGGGATTCATTGTCCCGGACAGTTTTCTCCTTGGTCGGTATTATTCAAAGATCAGGCGCTATATTTTGGAGCATACGGCAATCGAAGTGCTGGCCCATATTGCGTCGCCGGTGTTCAAACACGCTGCGGTGGGAATGTCGGCGATTTGCATTTTGGCCAAACAAAGCGACCCGCTAGTCCGGGCCAATCAGTCAGTAACCATTTACCAGACTGAGGGCAAAGACACCCTCCGGAAGGATAAAGGATCCAGTCATTATAGCCAAAGTTATTTTACCGCCCTGCCCTACAATCGCTTCCGAATTTTTTCTGATTTGACGGTTAAAAATCTGATTGATAAAATAGATAAGAGTGGCGCAAAGATGGAAGACTTTTCCTCCGGCCACACCGGGATTCGCTCACTGACCAAGCAAATCAATATCATCGCTGATTCGCCGCTGGGAGACACTTGGCAGCGCGGCTTGATATCCGGCGGTCAGGTCCAGCGTTACGGCCTGGAATACCGGGGCCACTGGCTCAATATTGACTCCGGAGTGTTGTACAAAGGCGGTTGGGACCCGGCGGTGATCCAGGGACGTAAAATATTGATCAGGCAAACCGGGTATACTCTAACAGCCTGTACTGACGAAAATGGTTTCTATCATTTGAACAATATCCATAGTTTTGTTCTGAAAAAAAACAGTGCCGTAAATCTCGACTATCTATTGCTGCTGCTGAATTCCCGCTTGATGTCCTTTTACTATCATGCGGTCAGCATGGAGTACGGGCGGTCGATGGCTCAAACTGATATCGATACCCTCGAATTATTGCCGGTGAGCGTTAAAGCCGAAGCCAATGTTCAGGCTCCT
>Ga0316231_1002038_pt1 | contig 20353 bp, 5 predicted proteins | sample TBH18027metaG_FD_206002 | JGI IMG/M metagenome (GOLD analysis project Ga0316231, IMG submission 206002) | Freshwater microbial communities from Trout Bog Lake, Wisconsin, USA - TBH18027 | ecosystem: Environmental > Aquatic > Freshwater > Lake > Hypolimnion/Profundal zone | place: USA: Wisconsin...
GGCCTTCGTTCGAGGAGCAGGTCGAGTTAATCAACCGACTCGATCCCGACGCCTGGCTCTTCATCCGTGACATCAATGCCGACCCGCCGCCGTCCTGGCGGAAACTTCACCCGGACCAGTTGGTCGTCCTGGAAGACGGGAAAGCGACGGACATTCCCTCGCTCGCCTCCGACCTCTTCTGGGATGGGCTGGCCCGCGTGAATGCGGCAACAATCACGTACATCGAGGCCCAGCCGTGGGCCAACCGCGTGCTCGGCTACTGGTGCGGTATGTTTGGGGAAGGTACGCAGGCCGCGCTCTACACCTACAATCTGTACGATCACAGCCCGGTGATGCAGGCCAAGTGGCGTGCCCACTTGAAGGCAAAATACGGAACGGTGGACGCTCTGCGGGCGGCCTTCAAGAATCCGGAAATCGACTTCGAAAGCGTCAGCGTGCCCAACGACCCGCTGCTCGGGCCCCAACGCCAGATGGCTGCGCTCACCTATTGGCAGGCGGCCGCGGAAAATCAGCCGCGCCGCGACTACCTGGAACTCACGGCGCGGCTCGTGCATGACGGTTACGCGCAGATCATGCGCGCCACCGGCCACGCCTGCGGCGGCCGCAAGTTGTGCCTCTACGACGCCTTTAAAATGCCCATGCAAGGCTGGAACCTGCAGGGATTCTTCGATCCGAATCTGTCGTGGTGGCCGGCCTACCCGGAGATGATGAGCGGCGGCGGCTACATCGGCGTGGCGGCGCTCTTCGATACGCCGGGCTTCGACGGTCTGGTCACCCCGCACGACTACCAGGCGCGCGGAGTGGGCGGGGTTTACGAGCCGGAAGGCATCGTCGATTCGATGGTACTGCGCGGCAAATTCTTCCTGAGCGAAATGGACCTGCGCACCTACAACAATCCCCCGCTGGATTACGGCTCAGCCCGCGATGACAAGGAATACGCCGCCATCAGTTGGCGCAACTTTGCCACCTCGTTCACCCGGGGGTTCCATTCCTATTGGATGGACCTTTGCGGCAATCCGAACGGTTGGTTCGGCAACCCGCGCATCCACCAGATTATTGCGCGGCAGGTGGAAGTGGTGCGCGAGTCGATCCAGTGGAAGCACGCGGATGTGCCCGGCATCGCGCTGATCATCGACGACGCCGCAGTGCTGGAGTCCAACGGCTCCGGCAACTATCTGAACGAGGCGATCATGTGGGAAACAAAGATGGGACTGGCCCGCTGCGGCGTCCCGTACCGCATCTACCTGTTGGAGGATCTCAAACTGACGAATTTCCCTCCCCACCAGGTCTTCTACTTCCCCAACCTCTTCAAAACGGATGAGGCCCGCCTGGCCGTGCTGCGGGAGAAGGTCTTCCGCGACGGCAACGTGGTGTTGTGGGGGCCGGGTTCTGGCATCTCCGACGGCAGCGTGCTCTCAACAAACTCGGCAACGAAGCTCACCGGCTTCCAGTTTGAACCGTTGCTCCCGGCCAACACGCAGCGCCGCACCCTGATCACAGACTTTGCGCATCCCATCACCACTGGACTGAAAGCGGACACTGTCATCGGCGGACCGCTGGCGTATGGTCCGGCGTTGTATCCGAAAGACGGCACGGTCCTCGGCGCGGCCTGGACAAAGCAGGGGCGCAACTACGCCGGGCTGTCCGTGAAATCGTTCGGCAGGGGCGCGCGCGGGGCTGCTGACGGCAAGGATCCGCTGGGCAGCGGCGATTGGGCTTCGGTTTTCACCACTGCCGTGCCGATTCCCGCCGATCTGTGGCGCAACCTGGCCCGCTACGCCGGCGCGCACGTATATGCGGAAGGCAACGACATTCTCATGGCGGACAGCTCCATCGTGGCCTTGCATTCGATCCAGTCCGGGCCCAAACGCCTGGCCTTGCCCGGAAAGTATCGGGTGTGGGATGTGGCGACCGGCGAGTTGATCGGGAAGCGCTTGGACAGCATTTCGTTCACGATGCAGGCTCCGGAAACGCGCATCTTCCGCATCGAAGATAGCCGGTGATTGCGACTGCGGTTTCCGCGTGGTAGTGTCTGCGGCTGAAAGAACCTCGGAGGCGATCGGAATCAATGAAAAAAACTGTCGTGGTATTTTCGCATGTGCATTGGGACATCGAATGGTATCTGCCATTTCGGTCATTTCGTTTTTGGCTGGTAAAAAGCCTGGACCGGTTGATTGACACGGTGGCCAAACAGTCGGGCTTTAAAACCTTCGTCTATGACGGCCAGGTGGCACCGATTGATCATTACCTCGAGGTCAAGCCCCAGAACACCGCGGCCATCCGCAAACTGATCAAGTCTGGTAAATTGTCCGTGGGACCTTTCTACACACAATACGACGAATGGCTGACCGGGCCGGAAGCCATTGTCCGCAACTGCCTCTACGGCGACCGGCGGGCCCGCGAGTATGGCGCGGTGATGAAGGCCGGGTATCTGCCGGACAACTTCGGTCATCCGCAGCAGATGCCACAGATTCTCGACGGGTTTGGACTTCAAAGTTTGATCTTCATGCGCGGCATGCCGGAACGATCAGAAGAAGTTGGCGACCAATTTCACTGGGTCGGCCTCGATGGCACGCGGATTCTGGGAGTCCACCTGCGCAACGGCTACTACAATACCCACGCAGTGGGTTCGAAATCGAACGCCTTCTGGCCGCCGTTTTATCGCGCCGCGGCGTTTGGTGAATATACCCAGACGCCCGAGTTTCTGCATCACGCGGCCCGTGAGACGGATCTCCAAAAGGGCGTCGCGGACCTTTTGGCCATTGCCAAAAAGGCCGATCCCGGCTGCCATTCCGGCGTGATCCCGTTGGCCAACGGCGTCGACAGTGCCGTGCCTCAGGAAACGATTGTCGAGTTGATTTCTTTGGCCAATCAGCAGCAAGACGAGTTTGAGTTTGTGCATGGAAACTGCGCCGATCTAACCAAGGCCATCCTCAACCGCAGCGCCAATCTGAAAGAGTTCACCGGCGAGATGTGGGGTGGGAAATACCACCTGCTCCTGACGGGGGCGATCACAACGCGCAGCTATCTCAAGCAAGCAAACTTTCTGTCCGAGGCATTGCTGGAACAGTACGCCGAACCGCTGTCCGCCCTGGCCGCGCTCGACGGCGCGGAGTGGCCAGCCCGCCAGTTGGAAGAAGCTTGGCGCTGGCTGTTCCTCAACCAGGCACACGACGGGATCCATGGATCAAGCGCCGACCCGGTCCACGAAGAAATGGTGCAACGTTTTAATGCGGCCAAACAAATTGCGGTTGGCCTGACCCACGAGGCGCTGGCTGTGCTGGCGGCGCGCCGGGACACGCAGCCCGGCAAGGGCGGGCTCATTCTCGCCTTTAATCCGGCCGGTGCGACCGGTGAGGCGATCGTCGATACCTGGCTGCATGGTTACGATCCGGCCAAGCATGTCGTCGTTTCGGCAGACAGCCGACCACTGCCGGTCCAGATTGTCGCCAATCCGTGGGCAGCCGATCAAGAATCGAAGACCGCCAGTTGGACGCCGCCGTGGCCCGATGGCAATCCAACGCATGTCCTCGTGGCGGCGGCGGTGCCGCCGGGCGGGCTGGCGACACTACGCCTGCAGGACGGCTCAACCCCGAAGGTGAAACCGTTGGGCAAGCTTTCGGATACCGCCATTGAGAACGAGTATCTGTGCGTCCGCTTCCAGCGCGGAGCGCTGGAGGTGTACGACAAGGCAACCCGGCAGACGTATGCCGGACTGAACGTCATCGAGGACGAAGCTGACCGTGGTGATGCCTGGGATTTCTCCGAGCCGTGGCTCAAGAACCCGGTCCTGCGCAGTACCGGCTTCCCGGCAACCTGCCGATTGATTGAAGCCGGCCCCGTACGGGCGATGCTGGAGATTACGACACGGATGCAGGTGCCAAAACGGTTGGAAGGCGAGAAGCGCTCGCGCAAGAAGGTCGAACTGGTGCTCGTGGCGAAGGTGTCGCTGTGCCGTGGCGCCCGCCGCGTCGACGTGTCACTGACGTTTGACAACCAGGCCTGCGATCATCGTCTGCGGTTGCAGTGCCCAACCGGATTGTCGAGCGCGACCGTGCTGAGTCAGGGGCATTTTGGCATTTTACAGAAACCCATTCGCAATCCCGACGAAGGCAAACCGGGCTGGAGCCAGCCACCGCCCACCACGTTCCACTTCCGCGAGTGGGTGGCCATGGAGCAAGGGAAACGTGGACTCGCGGTGGCTTGCCGCGGCCTTTACGAGTACGAGTCCCGCGTCGGTCGCAATGGCGTGGATCTCTTCATCACACTCCAGCGTGGTTACGGCCGGATGGGACGAACCAATTTCAAGACGCGAGCGTGCGTGACATCGCCGACCATCCCAACCCCCGGATCCCAGTGCCTCGGAACGCAGACATTTGACTATTCGTTTTTGCCGTATACGGTGGACGCTCAGGTGTCCCGCGCGCCGTTCCAGGCACAGGCGCTGGCGTTCCTGTACCCGCCCATCGCGCATCAAGCCGATCCGACACATATCTTGGTGGCCGATGCGCTCGTGAAGCGGGGGACCCACGGGGCGACGGCAACACCGGCCATTCGGGTTGAGCCAGGCAATCTACGAATCAGCGCCTTCAAGCGGGCGGCGGATGATGACGGCTGGATCCTGCGCTTTTGGGAGAACGAAGGCCGGCCGACCACTGCGCGGATTAAACTGGCCGCGATCTTCAAAAAAGTGGTGGAAACCAACCTGAATGAGGAACCGTTGCGATCCTTGAAGATCGCGCGCGGTCAACTGGCACTTGCGGTTGGGCCGTACAAGATCGTCACACTCAAATTGAGTTGAAAGGTAATGCGTCAGCAACGGCTGGCGATGGTACGCAGCCGCGCTCGTCAGAGCGTGATCCGCGCATCAGTTCTACGCCAGAACCATTCGGTTGGATGTGGCCTGAATATGGTAGGGCGTGGTGTCCCACCGCGCCACCCCGAGAGGATTGGCAGATGCGGAAAAAAACTGTTCCATTACTAAATGGTGAAGCGGTACGGCCGGTTTGGATCGACTGGAAACCGCAGGACGGCGGGCTGGGGACAGCCCGCCCTACCAGTTTTCCCAATGCATGGTTCCGACTTGCCCCCATCTCACGGCGGTGGCGACAAAAATTTATGAAACCGCGCTAACGCTGCGGGGGGCGGTCGCGAATGACCTGATTGGTCGCTTCCCGGGCGATTTCGACGACCCGCATCCCGGCCGCAGCACTGGTCAGCAGGTCGGACTTACCGGAGTGCAACGCCCGCGCCCATTCGGCGTACATTCCAGCAAAATCCTTTTCTCCGTGGAATTCAAACCGGTGCTCACCGGTTTCATTTTCCATTTTGAAAAGTTGCTGGCCGACATCGTAGCGAATCACGCCCCGCGTACCGATCAACTCGTAGCTGAATTGCGCGCACCGGTTTTTTGCAGTGTGATGGTACGAGTAGCTGATCTCGACACAGGTATGCGCACCACTGGCGTGATCGAGGTGCAGCCACATATGGTCGGGGGCTTCGTATTCGTCCACCCACGCCCCGTGCCCATGGAAGCGCGTCACCGGCGAGTCCAGCCAGAATGTCGCCAGATCAATCTGGTGCGTGCCGCAATCCACCATTGGACCGCCTTCGAGCAGGCGGTCGGCTCGGCGCTTCTGGATCGTGCCGGTCTCCGTGTACTTGCCGTGCAGGCTCCAGATGTAAATCAACCGCAACGAGCGCACCTCGCCAATCGCACCGGTGCGCACCAGTTCCCGGATCTTGAGAGCGGCCGGGCTGAAGCGGTAGCAAAACGCCGAATACAGCGGCACATTCGCCTGACGCATGGCCGTGATCATCGCTTCCGCTTCCGTCCGGTCCAGCGCAAGTGGCTTCTCGCAGAGCACCGGCAACCCATGGCGCGCGGCGGCCAGAACGTTATCCTTGTGACACGGAGCCGGGGAGGTAATCGTCACCGCTTCAATACCCGACCGAAAGAACGCCTCCACGTCCGTGAAGGCGTGCGGAAAATCCTGGGAAGCGATCGGATCGTAAATCGCGTGGAGCTGCAAATCGGCAGTCTGCTGGATCGCCGGCAAATGTCCGTACCGGGCGACCATCCCACAGCCCATGAGCCCGATCTTTTTCATGTGATAAAACGCAAATCGGGAATCTCGCCGGCTTGGATGAGCCCATGAATTTCGTCCCACATTTTGTCCTGATACGACCGGCACGTGTAGAGACCGAGCAGCGAATAGGCGCGCGTGATTGTGGCGGGTGCGCGGCGCTGGGGCTTGCCGACAAGTTGCTGGACCAGGTCGGCATAGACGGCGGCTAACGCTTTGCGCCGGCCAGCGTGAGTGAAAATTCCACCATGGTTTGAGATGTCGTTGGCCGCCGGCATGTCGAACGTCGGCCAGTTGACGAAACCGTTGACGTGCGGGATCAGCGCGGCGGTCAGCGTCCGAGTGTAATCGGCATGCTCCTGCTCGCTGCGGAACGGCAGATCGCAGAGGAATTTCGACGAGCCGCCGCCATACCAGCCGTACTCCTGCACCACGACCGGCTTGCCGTAGTGATCCATGCGGGCGTTACCGATGCAGCCACTCAGCCAATACCGAAGCGGCTCACCGCCATCGAGCGGATCGCCCCGGCCGCCGGGCACACATTCCCACGCCGGGTATGGGTGAAACGTCACGAAATCGAACAAGTCTTGAATCGCCCGGTTGTGAAAGCCGTTTGCCAGCCAGAGGTCCTGGTCGGGCGACAGCCAGGTATTATTGCCGGAGACGATCATGTGACCGGGCGCGACCGTGCGGATAACGTTGCACTGGCGTTTGCACCAGTCGTAACCGCGGTCGTTGAGATAATTGCGAAAATCATAAGCGCACGGGTCGAACGGCTTCTCGATGAAACCGATCGAACCGGGTACTTTGGCAAAGGAAGCGAAGACCGAGCCATAGACCTTATTCATGGCTGCGACTGTGCCGTACCGGGTCTCCAGCCATGCCGGCCACCGGTCTTTGAGCAGGGTTTCGACCCGTTGTTCCGCCGTGCTACCGGGGGCGACCATGTGCGCTTGAGTCCAGTAGAGTAATTCGTTGCGCAGGTCCCACGCCCAGATCGCCGGATGGTCTTTGTAGTGGCCGGCGAACGCCTCCCAGAAGGCACAATCCCAGTCCAATTGCCGGCCGCTGTCCGCCAACCGCTCCACATCAAACCAATCGTTGCCGCCGAGGTAGCCGCCGACCGGCATCAGGTAGATGCCGTGTTTCTCAGCCAGCCCGATGAAGGTGTCCCAGTTCTTCAGGCCATCGGATTTCAGGCCGGATGCCGGATCAAAAACGCGGTTCACGCCGATGGCTTGCCGGACGCAGTTCAACCCCAGGTCCGCCATGAGCCCAAATCGCCGGTCGCAGTCGGCCGCGTCGAACTGGTCAAAGAGAGTGCCCTGGCCCGGATGTTGATCGTTGAGGATGTTCCCCCCCAACGGCGTGATGAACTGCCCGGTCTCCGCGACTTCAAAATTCCAGCGATCGCTGGCGACACGAACGCGCTTCATTGACCCTCATCGATCCTTTCGACGTGCGTTTTTCCACCGCGCCGGATCACCGCACCGTACCGGCCCGCAAATCGGATCGCGCCCTCCTGGAACTGCCGCGGTTGCCGGCTGAAGAACAAATAATCGTCAATACCGTCGCCGGTCACGTGAATGCCAGCGCCACCGGCAAAGATGCGGGCGCGGACCGGCGGCCGGCCGGCCGAAAGCGGTCGCAACACGGCCGCGTAAAATCGCGGTTGGCGGCCCGTCAGCATCAGGTGCCGCATTGCAAAACATCCGCCGGGCACTACTCGATGCTCCAAGGTCGGCTGGTTTTCAATTTTGGCGTCCGCAAATTCTTGATCCGGCAGCACCACCTGCAGGTCTGTCCCAAACCGGCCGCGAAAAGTCCAGCCGTCGCGCGCATTCCCGGTCTCACCATCGGCCACGGCCTGCAAATGCCAATATGACTGAATGGCGGTGTTCAACTCATCGTGGATGATGACGTACTCATCCTTGACCCAGAGCACGGAACGGCTGTTGGCCGGGTGGGGCTCGTGAAACCGGCGCTCGGCCACGGCGACCAGGGAGTGGTGGCAATCGTCACAAAGCTGGATCGGCTCGCCCGGTTGAATGACATTGGAATGCACGCCCTGGCTGAAGTCCAAAACGCTGCTCGAATAAAACCGCTCCACGTGACCGGGTGCCAGCGGCAGATGCGTCTCCCCAAATGAGAGTGTGGTATGTCGCCACGTCTCGCCGGCTTCGCCGCCGTCGTAGATCAGCGGCTTGCCGTCCGCGAACAGAATAATGCTCCCTTCCGTCCGATGATACCGGTAACCGCCCGGCCCTTGTTTCAGCAGCAAATAAAATTCGTTCGGTTCCCCGAAGTGACCCCGAAACACCGCGCCATACCCTTCGAGTCGGCGACTGGTCAAGATCGCCGGCTTGACTGGCCGCAAGTCCGTTTCTTCGAGAGACGAGTACAACAGTGGCAAATTGCCAAAATCCTGGCCGTCGCTGCCACCGGCTTGATAGGCCCACAACAACAAATCCGCAAACTCGTCGTCGGATCCCCGGTACAGCTTGCTCATCAACGCATAATACTCCGGCATCTGCCGGCCGATCCCGGCGTGATCGCCCAGGGGCGGCACCCGCCGGACTTTCGCCACGCCGGCATAGTCGTGGGAGCCATCGCGCATTACGGCGTAGTCCTGCGGACTCGGCGGTGTCAGCAACAGGATGGCCCAGCGCAAGACATCTTTCCAACGCGGATATTGCGTCGGGTGCGCGGTGCCGTGCCGGGCGAGGTGGAAGGCGAGATTGGTGCGGCATTTCGTCGCATGCAGGTAGTAGCACGCCGGGTTTTCATACCAGCGGCCGCTGCCCGGTGTGCTGTAGACGCGCAGGGAGCGATCCATCAATTCGAGGGCGTGCTGCACAAACCCTGCCGCATCGGGGTTGCCGTGAAACACCAAGCCGATGGTGCCGACGACATCCACGCGGTCAGCTTCAAAATTGGCATTGCGCGAACCATACCGCCAGTTCATCAGGTCGGGTGCCATGTGGAGATGGCCCTCCAGCATCAAGAACTGCCGGACCAATCGCTCTTCCTCGGGGGTGAAGACCCCGCTGGCCGCGATCAGATCATATTCCTCCGCCCATTGCGTGATGGGGCGCGCCCCGACCGGGCTGTACATGTCAGCGAAATCACGGCCGAGCAACGTCATCTTGGCACGGATGTGCGCAACGCCGACCAACTCTGTTTTCTTGCGCCACGCCACCAGCGGATCGTTGTCCACAACGAATCGCACGCCGCTCATTGGCATGTTCGCGCGGCTGGTCTGCATGAGTTTCCACGCCCGCGCAAACTCCGGAACCGCCAGCTTGGCGCGGAGATGGCGGAGATTTTCGCGTTGCGCCACAACTTGCGGCCGGGCGATGTGATCGGGTTCATCGAGCCGCCAATCCTTGAACTCCTGCAAGCGCGGCGACGAATTCTTGTGTTGCACCGCTGAGATTTCTTTCAGCGGCCCGTCATTGCGGTCGAGTGTCGAGACGAGAATGCCCCACTGGCGTTCCCCGTCAAAGAAGCCAAACTTGAAAAATGCATCCCCAGTACCATCCGTGTGCGCGGTGATCATCGAGATCGTCGAGCCGACCATTTCCGGGAAAGGCCAATCCCACTCGCGCCGGTCATCGCCGGGACCCTGGGAGATCGCCGCGAATTTCCGGTCCACCCAGTCACCGCGCCGGATCGTGAAGATGCCGACGTAATCACGTTGCGCCACTCCATCGGCAGTCATGGCGTAGCCAAAGCCGGCCGGCGGAATCCACCAAGGCACCGATTCCTGCAACCGCGCCAGTTCGCGGTCGATCGCCGTCAACGTGCTCCAGTGCACGTTGCCATGTTCGGGTGTCCAATGCAGAAACCCACGGCCGCCGCTGAATTCCCGGAGCGAAAACTCAAACGCCGCGTCCGGCAAGTCCGGTGAAATCTCGCGAACCAGCAAATACGGCTCCGCCTGGTGCGCCGTAAATTCGATGGCGTAAACCATGCCGTTGGACAACGCGTAGGAAATCCGCACCACGATAAACAATGGCCCGGTCTCCAAAACTTCTGTCTGTCGTTCGCGCACCGTGATTCCGGCCGGCAACTTCAACCGCCCGGACCCGCGCCACACACCGTCCTCGCCGCGCACGGCCCGCAAGGGCGGCAAGTCATCCGTCCCCTGCCCCACCGGCAATCGAAATGCCGCGCGACCGGTCTCGAGAACACCGTCGGATTGCAAAACCATTGCGGCCGGCACTATATTTTTACTGGCATAAAGCGCATACACGCGATCCGTTCGCGCCGGTAAATCGGCGAAAAAAAACAGATCGTTACCGGAAATCTGGAAAGGGATTGGCTGGTTCGGATTGGCCGAAGAAAACAGCGCGAACCCCGCATCCTGACCCGCTCCCCGCCGGGGAAGAAGATTAAGCTGAGGGGGTGCTGGGATGCGGACCAATTGCCTGGGAAAGTCGTAATAGAATGGATTCTTTAGCACCACCTCCGCGAGGCGGCCTGCGGCCGGGAATGGACTGGCCACTTCGCGAACCGGCGCACTCCGCCATTCATCGACAACCGCGTCGAGCCGGGTGGCGCCGGCCACGGTCACTCCTTGCGCGACAAACCGCGTGGCAATGTCAAACTGCTGCGGGTCGAGCGTCACCGCGAGAAACTCGTGGCGCTGTGCTGGCACGCTGTCGAATTGATACGCCCCGTGCGCGTCGGTATGCGTGGTCAGCGCCGCTGACTCGCCGATGACCGGGGAGTAATGCATGTCCGGTTTTAAGTAGGTGACTGGATCTTCCTCGCGCACCTCCACCCGCAACCCCAAGGTGACCAGCGCGTTCGCAACCGGCTGGCCGCCGGGAAATTTCAAGGTTCCGGCGAGGCGGCCCATAACCGGTGTCGGACAAGAAGGTTCGCCGGGCTTGGGCGATGCAACTGGCAACGGACCGGCCTTGGCGCGGTACTCGGCGGCGATACGCTGGTATTTTTCGGTGTATTGCTCCCAGGTCAGGCCGGCATCTTTCTCGGCGGAACTCCGGTAGCTGTCGCCGTTGGCGATTGCCTCGTAATCCTCAGCGAAGAGTCGGTTCAACCTGCGCTGTTCAGTGTCGTCGGCCGGCTGGATCCGGGCCAATACCGCCTGGCAGGCAGTGAAATCGCCCAGATGCCGGTTCGCCCGGTGGAGCAAGTAGAGCACGGCCTTTGACTGGGGCGCAGCCAGACAAAGCCGCCGGGCAGTTTCGTAGCGTTGGCCGGCCAATGCGGCCTCAACGGCAGGGAGAGGATCCATCTATTCTCCAGCGAAACAGACGCTCTCGATCCGCAGTTGACCGTTGGTGGAAATGATCGGCGAAATTTCCAAGGTGTGTTTGCCGGGCGGCAGTTGGCTGGCCAACAGCCGCCAAACCATCAGCCGGCCGGTGCCGAATTTCTTCAGATCGAACGGCCAAACCGCGGTGCCGGGCTCCTTGGGATTGGGTTGATACAGCACTGGCTGGTCGTCCACGGTGACGTGGAAGCTCAAGCTGTTTTGATCCGCTTCGCCGAAAACGCCAACCATCGTGCCGGTAAAATCCACTTTCAACGGCTGGCCGGTCGAGCACAGGGCCACGTCGTCCATCCACCGGCTCGACAGGCCATCATACCAGAACGAAGTCCGGTAGGTCTTGGTACGCGTCCAGCCTTGCGGGAGGTCGTGCTCGACCAGCCGGTCGCGGGTGCGGTGCGCGTACACGCCGAAGACCGGTTTCTCTGGCAGGTGGCAAACGCGTTTGGCGGCAATGGCGTCCTCAAAACCTTTGCGGACCGCCTCGAAGAACAACCGGTAGCCGGTGTCGTCCGGGTGTGCACCGTCGAATGGCCAGAGATGCGCGAGCGTTTCCTTGCCTGATTCAAGCTGTTCCTGAATCAAGGGGAAAGCATCGCCAACGCCGGTTTGGTATGCCGCGGCAAGTTGGAGGTGATCGCGCCGGCGGGGGAGGTTTTCGAGGTTGTAGTCTTTGCCGAAATTAAACCGGAACCCAAAAATCGCCTGCACGACCGGGATGCCGCGTCCGACCATCTCGCGCAAGATGGTTTCGTAGCTGAGCAGCGGCGGCCGTTCGCTGCTATAGAGGTCGTCGTTGGCGGTGAAATCGTAAAACACGAGGTCGGGCCGATAGGCCAGCACGTCGCGGTCGAGCCGGAAGAGGCCGAGCTGTGAGCCAGTGCCACCGATGGCCGCGTCGTGAAATGCGAAAGGGGCTTTCGGGTAGCGCTGCCGGAGATACTCCATCATCAGCCCTCGGTAGCTGGTCCGCTGCGGATCGGAGGCGTTCGCGCCCCACGTCAGCGAGCCGCCGAAGAAGACGACGTTGAGTGGTTCGCCAGCGCGGGCACGCTGGTCGAAGTCGGCAAAACTCGGAGCGGCTTGGGATGGGGTGTGGATCATAGTGAGGAGGATGGCCAAGGTTAGTAGTGGTTTCATAGAGTTGTACGGACAGGTTCATTAACAAAACGGCGTCGTTAGAGCAACACCGACCGTGATCGGTCAGGCGACGGCATTGGCAGTGGTTGGAAGTCAGCGGGGAACGAGGAGGGTTTAGGGTGGAGGGTTGAGAGTTGAGGGGTTGGGCGGGAGACCTACGGTCACGTGCGCGTGCGGGGTCGGGAGCCGAGTCTGCGACAAGGCGCTGTCGTGTGCGCCAAACCCGCGCACAACGGGGGCGCCCGGTGCAGAACGGGGGACGGAAAACAACGACCGCGCCATCCACATCCAAATTGGCAAGATGAACGGTGAGGTGCCATCCTGCCGAGTGCGTAAGGTGAGTTACGGGCGCGGTCGTGTAGAGTGTTCATGAAACTTGTTTCTGGTTCTGGCGGCGGCGCCGCCGGGCGGCCCAGAGGGTTACGCCGCCCGCAAACCACATCAGCAAAACATTCGGTTCGGGAATGACCGTGAGGGATTGGTTGAACATCACGCCGCTCAACAGCACCTGATTGCCCACGATGGACACCCGTGCCTGGCTCGCGTCCCAACCGCCGCCGCCGAGAATCAAGGCGTTCGTCAATCCAGCCGGGGCCGCCCCATTCAATTGAAATAAAACAAAACTATCCGTCAGCACGCCACTGCCCTGCCATTGCGCCAGCCCGGCCACCCCGGGCTCGGCACCCAATTGCAACGTCCACTGATTCGATCCGAAATAACTCACCCCGTTCAGCGCAGTCACTTCCACGCGGTCCGTCGCCGTCACCCCCAGCTCCCAGTCGTACACAAAGCCATTCGACAAATTCAAACTGCTGACCGTCAACAAACCCGCCCCACCGATCCCGGGGGACAGGGTGGTCCCGCTGGCCAGCGTCAACGCGCTGGCGAAGATCCCCGTCCCGCCCACCAGGGCGTTGCTGTTCACAAACACGCCCGCGCTCGTGAGCGTCGACGCCAACAACAAAGTGCCGGCGTTCACCGTCACCGGACCACTGAGCGTGCTGTCCGCACTCAACCGCAGGGTGCCCGCGCCGGTCTTGATCAGCCCGCTGCCGCTCGCCCCGCTGATCGGGCCGGTCAGGTCCACGTCCACAAACGCGGTCCCATTGTCCACCTGAATCGTGCGCACCCCGCCGTTCAGATTCAGCGCATTCATAAACTTGACCGTGCCATCGGCCTGGCTCGAACTGAACTGCAGCGTGCTGCCATTGGGAACAAAACTATTCGCCCCCCAGATCAACATCCCGCCCGCCCCACCCAGGTTGACCGTCAACGTCCCCCCTTGCGCCGAGAAGCCGCCGCTGCCGGACCACTGGATCGAGCCGGCCCCGGTGCCCACGCTGCGGGTCACCGTCAGGACCCCCTTGCTTTCCAATACGCCATTGGTGAAAATCAGATTGCTATTGGGCGAGAACGCCCCGTTATTGACGCGCAGGATGCCGCCGGCAATCGTCGTGCTCTGCGTATAGGTGTTGTCCCCGGTCAACTCCACGGCCTGCGCCCCGGTCTTGAGCAAGCCGGAGCCATAGCTATCGAAGGTGAGATTGCCCGCCACCACAATGTTGGCGTTACTGGCGTTGAACGTCCCGCCCTGGGCGCCCGCGATCAGCAGCGGCAGATTGATCGTCTGGGGGTTGGAACTCAGGTTGACGACGTCGCCCTGCAACGTGACCGTGTTGGCGCCGGCCAGCGCGCTGTTCAGGGTGAAGCTCCCGGCGCCATTATCGAAGGTGATGCCTGCAAACCGGGCGTTCGCCAGATCGTTCGTCGTGTCCAACCGGCTGTTGCCAGTGAACACCGCGAACTCATTCGTCGGCACTTTCGTCCCGTCGCCCCAGTTGCCGGGATCCGCCCAGAGGGCGCTATTGGCGCCCACCCAGGCCGCGCCCTGCCCGGCAATTGTCAGCGTGACCCAGCCCCCGTTCGTGCCGAACGTGTACAACCGGTTGCCGGTCTGCGTGGCCGGGTCAATGGTCAAATTGTTCGGCCCGCTGCCCTGGATCAACCCGGCGTAACTGATCAGGTTGTACGTCCCCAACTTGTCGAAGGTCGCCGTCGTCCCGGCCTGATACAACCGGAAGTCCCCCCCGTTGATGGTCAACCCGTTGGTCGCCGTCACGAAAAGCTGATCATTGGCCGTCCCGCTAAAATCGTAGTTGAACAGGCTGCCGTTGCTCACGGTCAAGCTGGCCAGCGTCAACGACCCGACCCCGCTGATCCCGGGCGCCACGATCCCGCCGCTCGTGACCGTCACATTCCCGACTGTCCCACCGTTACCGGCCAGTGTCGCGCCGCTGGCCACCGTCACCAGACCGGTCGTCAGCACCGACCCATTCACCTGCAGGGTGCCATTGCTGATGGTGGTCGCCCCGGTATAGGTGTTCGCCCCGTTCAGAATCAAGGTGCCACTGGTCGTCTTCGTTAATCCGACATCACCGGCCAACACTGCGGCGACGGTCCCGCCCTGACCGGCGAAGTCGGCGCCTGACTTCGTCAGGGTGCCATTGGTGAGACTGCCGCTGCTGATCGTGACGGTATTGGTGGTGAATTGGGTCGCCCCCCCCAAATCGAGAACGCCCCCCGCCACGCGAATTGCGCCGTTGGTGGAAAGTGGATCGGCCAAGCCGCCCAACTGGAGTGTCCCGGCGCTGACGGTCGTGTCGCCGAGGTACGCCTGATTCGTACTGAGCGTCAGCGTCCCGCTGCCGAGCTTGGTCAACGCCCCACTGCCGCTCAGCACGCCGAGGTAGGTCGTGTTCGAATTGTTGTTGCCCACGCTCAGCGTGATCGAACCGCCGCTGGTATTGGTCAGGCCGAGATTGGCGGAGCCGGCCAGTCCGCCCACAATAAAGTTCGGGCTGTTGGTGAAGGTCAAGCCGCCGTCGACCAGATTGCTGACGGTACTATTCTGGGCGGCCAGCGCGTCGGCCAGCAGCAGCGTCCCGCCACTGATCGTGGTCAGGCCGGAGTAGGTGTTCGTATTGCTGAGCACCCAGAGATTCGTCCCGGTCTTGAGCAGGGCCGTTTGCCCGCCGGCCGGATCCCCAATGCTGGCGGCGAGCCAGCCGTTGCTGGTGCCGGTCAAGACCAGCGTCCGATTCATGGTGCCGGTCATTCCGAGCGCACCGGGGTTGATCAAGTTCAAGACCCCGCCGTAAGCGCTCAGCGTGCCGCCGTTGTCCCCGAGGGTGAACAGCCGATCGATCGTTGCCCCACTCCCGGTATACTGGAGGGTGCCGCCGTTGAGGACCAGGTTGCTCGCCGCACTGCTGGCGGCGCCGATGGCACTGGCCACGCCCCCGTTGGTTAGAAAATTCACATTCAGCACCCCGCTGTTGATGATCGTTGCCCCGCTGTAGTTGTTATTGCCGTTGCTGAGCGTGACCCCATTCGTCCCGTTCTGCGCCACCGCACCGGTGCCGCTGATCAGGTTGCCAAAAGTCAGATCATCGCTGCGATAGAATGCCAGCACGCTGTTGTCCTGGACCGTGGCGCTATTGTTGAGGGTCCCGGTATTGCTGTTGTTGCCCAGTTGCAGCGTCCCGCCATTGATCGTCGTGACGCCGTTGTAGGCGAGCGTGCCGGTCACGGTCAGCAATCCGTTCCCGGCCTTGGTCAACGCGCCGTTGGAGACTGCACCGGCGATGAATGTGTTGGCGAGATTGTTGATGGTGATGATCCGGGTCGCGTTGCTCAGATCCACCGGGCCGGCCACGGTCAGGTCCTGGTTGCCGCCCACGCTGAAATCGCCCACCACACTCACGGCATTGTTGAACGTCTGGGCGCCGTTGGCGGCCACCAACCCGCCGGCGTGGATGAAGAGCGGGCCGGCGCCGAGGGCTCCGGTGCTGCCCAGGGAGCTGATCCCGATGCCGAGCGTGCCGGCGTTCAGGACGGTCCCGCCGCTGTAGGTGTTCGGGCCGGCCAGGACCAACAGATTGGTCCCGGTCTTGACCAGGCTGAACGCAAAATTCGTCTCGCTGATGGCGCCGTTGACCGTGAGGGCGCCATTGCTGGCATTGAACGTCCGGCCCGCGCCGATGATTCCTTCGAAGACCAGCGGCAGATTGATCGTCTGCGGGTTGGGGCTGCGATTGATCACCGCGCCCTCCAGATCCACCATGTTGGTCCCGGCGGCGAGGCTGCCCAGTGTGAACGCCGCCGCAGTGGGCGCGAACGTAATCCCGGCGAGCAGGGCATGATCGGGGAGATCATTGATCGTGGCGGTCTGGGTGTTGCCGTCGAAGACCGCGACCCCATTGGTCGGCAGAACCCCCCCGACCCAGTTGTTCGTGTCCGACCAGAACGGGCTGGCGCCCAACCAACCAATGCCTTTCCCTTCGATCGTCAGCGTGACCCAATTGCCCGCGGTATCAAACGTGTACAACCGGTTGCCCACCGCGTTGGTCACGGTGAACGCGCCGACCCCGGCGCCCCCGATCGCACCGGCGTAGCTGATCAAATTGTACGTCCCGAGCGCGTCGAAGGTCCGGGTCGTCCCGGACTGGGACAAGGTAAACACGCCGCCCGCGACCGTCAGGCCATTGTTCGCCGTGACGAGGAACTGATCGTTCGTGGTCCCGGTGAAATCAACCGGCAACAGGCTGCCCGCGGCGGTGGTCAGCGTGCCCATGGACAGCGTGCCGATCCCGTTGTTCACGGGCACCAGTGTGCCGCCGGGGCTGACCGTGACATTGCCCAGCGTGGCGTTATTCCCGATCAGCGTGGCAGTGCTGCGCACGTTCACCAGCCCGGCCCCAAAGAGCGCGCCGTTCAAGACCAGCGTACCGTTGCTGACCGTTGTCGCGCCGGTGTAAGTTTCGGTGCCAGTCAGGGTCAGCGTTCCGGTGGTCGTCTTGGTCAACCCGGCGCTGCCGGCCAGCGTGGCCGAAACGGTCCCGGACTGCCCGAGATAATCGGCGCCCGATTTCACCACCGTCCCGTTGGCGAGCACGCCGGCGATGGTGAACGCAGTGAGATTCGTCTGGGTGAACCCGCCGAGATCCAGCGTGCCCCCGGCCACGGTGACCGCGCCATTGGCGAACAGCCGGTTGTTCCCGCCGCTCAACTGCAACGTGCCGTTGCTGACCGTCACGCCGCCGCTGTTGGCGTTGGCGCCGGTGAGCGTCATGATCCCGGGCCCGGTTTTGACCAGCGCGCCGGATCCGCCCAACGCGCCGGCGTAGGTCGTCTCATTGCTGTTGCCGCCGACCGTCAACGTCACCGCGCCGCCGGTGACGACCGGATCGCCGCCGGCGGTGGTGTTCCAAGTCTGCAGAATAATGTTGGCCGTGCCGCCCAAGGCACCGAAGGTGGCGGTGGTTGCGCCGGCGGCTGCCTGGTAGAACACCAGTGAATTGCCGTAACCGGACAGATCATTGACCGTGGCGAATTGGAGCGCGGTGGGCACATCGACGGACAGCACGCCATTGTTGCCGGCGTTGGTGATTGTGACCGTGCCGTTGTAGGTGTTGTTATTGTTGGCAAACCGGACGAGGCCGCGACCCGCACCGGTTGTGGTGCCGGTATCGTAGATCGTCAGTGCGCCACTGCCGCTGACCACGCCATCCAGGAACAGGTCCTTCGTGCCCGCCTGGGCGGCGAGCGTGCCGCCGCCGCTGTTGACGGCGAGTGTGCTGGTCAGATGTTGGACGCCATCGACGGCGTAGATCATGCCGTTGTTCAGCGTGAGATTGTTACCGAGGGAGTTGGTCGTGGCCGCGCCGCCGCCCAGGCGCAACTGGCCGCCGCCCGTGATCGTGACCCCGCCGCTGCTCAGCGCGGCGGAATTCTCGCTGGCGCCGGAATCGGCCCCGAGCGCCAGAGTCCCGCCGCTGATGACCGTGCCGCCGAGATAATTATTCGGCGCGTTGCTCAAGACCAGCGTGCCCGCCCCGCTCTTGGTCAACGCGCCCGCGCCGCCGATCGTGTTGCCCATCGTCAACGTCGAATTGTTGTCCACGTTGACCGTGCCGCCGGGCGAATTCAGCGTGACATCGCGGGTCCGGTCCAGCGCAAAATTGTTCGTCGCCTCCAGCGTGCCGCCGCTCAGCGTCAACGCGCCGCCGGCGGCACCGAGATTGTTGTCGGCACTGATCGCGACCGTGCCGGTGCTGACCGTCGTCCCGCCGACGTAGGTGTTGTTACCGGCCAGGACCAGCGTGCCGGCGCCGTATTTGAGCAGGCCGTTGGCGCCGCTGATGACGCCGCCGAGTGTCAGCCGGGCGCTGCTGTTGGTCACATCAATCACTGCCAGGCCAATATTGGTGATCGCGTGCGTCGTGAAACCCGGGCCCGCCCCGGTGAACTGCAACGCGCCGCCGTTGAAGGTCAACACGCCGCTGGTGCTGATCCCGCTGGCACCGGTGTCGGCAATCGCCCCCACGCTGAGCGTGCCGGCATTCAGGATCGTCCCGCCGGTGTAGGTGTTCGCGCCGGCCAGGGTCAGCGTGTACGCCCCGCTCTTGGCCAAGCCAAATGAGCCATTCGTTTCGCTGATCGCGCCGTTGACCACCAGGCTGGCGGTGTTGGCATCGAACACCAGATTGCTCGCCGCCAGCACCAGCGGCAGATTCAGCGTCTGCGTGTTCGCGCTGAGATTGACCGCTCCGCTCAACAAATCCACCGCGTTGCCGTTCAACGTGAACGCTCCGGCCGTGCCGTTAAAGAAAATCCCGCTGAACTGCGTATGCGCGGTCCGATCATTCGTGTTATTCAGCCCGGTCTGGCCGTCAAAAATCAACTGGTCACCCGCCACGGGCAACTGGCTGCCCGACCAGTTGGCTGGCGTGCTCCAGTTATTATTAATGGCACTGCCCACCCAGCCGAGCCCCCCCGTGCTGGTGATGCTCAACGTCAGCCACCCGCCAGTGAGGCTGAACCCGTACAGCCGGTTCCCCGTCTTGTTGGCGACGGATAACTGGTTGGTCACCGTCCCGTCCAGTGTGCCGGCGTACTCGATCAGGGGATAACTCCCCATCAAATCGAAGGTCGTCGTGGTATTGGCCTTGTACAAATCCAACACGCCACCGTTGATGGTCAGCCCGCTGAGATTGGTCACGATGATCTGATCAAACGCGCCGGGCCCAAACTCGAATGCCAGCTTGCTGTTGGCCGCCAGGGTCAGCGCGGCCGCCGTGATGGTTCCGACGCCGTTGTTGCCCGGCGAGATCGTGCCGCCGCCGCTGAGGGTGACATTGCCCAACGCGGCACTGCCGGTCAGGGTGGCATTGCTGAACACGTTCACCACACTCGCGCCGGAGAGTGAACCGTTGACCGCCAAGGTCCCGTTGCTCACGGTCGTCGGACCGGTGTAGCCCAAAGCGCCGTTCAAGATGAGTGCGCCGGTGCCGTCCTTCAACAGACTGCCGCTGCCACTGCCGGTCACCTGGGCCACGATTGTCGTGCCCGCGCCGCCCACGCTCAGGTTGAACCCACCACTGTTGACGAGATTGCTGAGCGTGAGTTGGCCGGCATCGGCGGTGAGCCGCACCGCGCTGCCGACCGTGACCGGGCCGGTCAGATAATTGGTCCCGCTGACGCTGGCGAGCACGCCCGTGTTGCTGACGCCAGTCCCAAACAGCGTCAGCACGTTCCCGAGCGTGATGTTGTTGCTGAGCTGGAGAGTCGCGCCGGCCAGCGTGGTCACCGCGCCGGTGCTCAGCGCACTGCTATTGGCGGCCAGGAGCGCGCCGTTGCTGATCGTCGTGTCGCCGCTGTAGGTGTTGTTGCCGCCAAGAATCAGCACACTCGAGACGGGGCCGGTACTGACCAGTCCGCCCGGCCCGGCAATGACCCCACTGAAATTACCGCCACCGGTGACCGTCAA
>Ga0316231_1002039_pt1 | contig 20343 bp, 16 predicted proteins | sample TBH18027metaG_FD_206002 | JGI IMG/M metagenome (GOLD analysis project Ga0316231, IMG submission 206002) | Freshwater microbial communities from Trout Bog Lake, Wisconsin, USA - TBH18027 | ecosystem: Environmental > Aquatic > Freshwater > Lake > Hypolimnion/Profundal zone | place: USA: Wisconsin...
TGCCATCCCAAGCTTCTTTGATTGTCGACGCCCAAATTCCGCCGGCCTCAATTGATAAAGTCCATATTGGTGAAACCGTGGACATGCGCTTTGAGAGCTTTAATCAAAATGTGACCCCAGTGATACCTGGAGTCGTGAGGATGGTGAGCCCAGACAAAATGCCCGACCCGGGAGGCAATAAATCGCAAGATTTTTACCTAGCCCAGGTTGAAGCTACCCCAGAAGGGCTCAAAAAATTGGGGGATAACAAGATTCAGCCTGGTATGCCAGTCACTATTTTGGTCAAAACTGGCGAGCGCAGCTTCTTGAGCTACCTTTTGAAACCCTTGTCTGATCGCTTTAGTGGTTCCTTTAAGGATTAAAACTCACTATATAGTGTGATCAATGGATAAATTCAGAAAATACCCGCTAAAACGCAGAATACAAACCCCTATTTGATTTATTTTTAACCAATTAATAGTAAGATAACATCATGATTTTAAAGAAAAAAAACAAGTTTTCTCAGTTTGCCGCACTAGCCATCGTCTTGATGATGGGCGCAAACTATGCCAACGCCTTGGACTTAGTGGGGGCTTTTACGCTTGCACAAGATATCGACCCTAAATTTCAGGCAGCAAAATCACAAAATAAAGTGACTACCTCGCAAGCTCTCAGTGATCGCTTATCCTACCTGCCAAGTTTTAGTTATAACCGCCAGCAGTTGCCAAACTTTTCATCCACCACTTCAACCTCAGCAATGACCCAGCCCATTTTTAATTTGCAGGCGCTCGGTCAAGTGGCTCAGGGTGGTCCCACGTATACCTTGGCAAAAGCCAGTTTAGACGCAGCTTCTCAGGATTTGGCAACCCGAACCGTTAATGCGGTAGTGCAAATTGTGTTGGCCAATGAAACTATTCGGGCAAATCAGGCTCAAATTGCTGCTCTCGAATCTCAGGCGCAGGGCGCAAAGCGCAAATATGAATTGGGTCAAGGCACTGTTACCGATATGCTAGATGTTCAGGTTCGCTTTGAGCAGGCCAAAGCCAACGATTTAACTTTACGTGCTAATTTACAAGCGGCCCAAGACCAGTTCTACGCCATTACTGGTCAGTATCCAGCTACAAACGATTTTATTTTGCCTTATCGGCATGAAAAATTTAGTATGAATTCGCTGGCAGCCATTTTAGAAAAAGTTGCTAAAGATAATCCCAGTATTGTGAGCGCCAAAGCCAACGAATCTCTGGCTAAATACAATGTGGCCATTTCAGCTAGCAACTGGACTCCAACTTTGGGTTATACCCTGTCCAAGAGTAACTATGCGGGTACGCAAACCATTAATAATGGTTTAACGCTCACGGTTCCTATTAATGCAAGTAATTTTGTAAATACCCTCGGCTCAGTTGCCGCTTATGAAAAGACTACCAATGATCGCGAAGCAGCTGAAACCCAAGCCAAACTAGATGCTCAGCGTCTTTATGCATTAGTCGAAGCAGGGCAAGAAACGGTCCGCATTAAAGCGCAGGCTAGTGATATTGCTAAACAAAGTGTGGTTGCTAATCAAAAAAGCTATGAGGGCGGCGTGAAGTCTACAACCGATGTCTTAATTGCAATTGGCACACAGTTTCAGGCTAGAGTTGATTACGTCCAGTCAGTAACTCAGCAGGGAGCGAATCTTTTGAATCTTCTGCTCGTTAGTGCTGAAGATCCTGTGCAGGCTGTACAGCAGACTCAAGCTTTCTTGTTTAGAAAATAAATTGAATTTCAATCATTTTTTTGCTAAAAATGAAACTTTTCTCTAAAGTGCAAGTGAGTCAATTTTGCTCAGCCATTTTTAGCTCTGCAAAAGATTTGCAAAAAAAGATCCTAAAGCCACTTAAGCGTAAGAGTGAAGCTACCAAGCAACTAAATGAAAGTATTCATTTATTATTGGAAGATCGAAAGCGGCTGATGGATGAATTGGCAAAAATTCGGGCGCAAATCGAAACTGTCGCCAGCACCCGCCCCACTAATCAAGAGCCTGATTCTCGGCTATTCCAAGAAAGAGACGACGCACTGAATCAGGTGAAACAACTTCATTCTCGGATTGAATCATTAACAAATGAGCGTGAGGAGATTGTGAAGGATCGCCAGAGATTATGGGAAGAATATCAAAAGTTAGCCGAGTCGCGTGAGGAAATGCGTAAAGCACTTGAAGCAAAAGAAGGAGGCTCCGGTGTTTAGCTTTTTTAGGAAAAATGGTTCTACTGACCTCGAAAATGCAACCAGTGTAATTCGACTTTTAGAAGATGAGCGCACTATTCTTAAATCTGAGATTAAAGCGCTCGGTGATCAGATAAAAAATTTAGAGGACATACAAAGTGATGCCAGAAGATTTTCGGAAGATTATTTAGTCCTTAAAGAGCAATTAGCAAATGCAAATAAAGAAAATAATGATTTATTAGCGCAAGTTAAGCAATTTGAGCTTCACCAAGTAGCCCTTCAAAATCGTATTACAGAGCTTGAAAATGCTCTCTCTCACAGTGAAGCCTCATTTAAGCAAGAGGAATTGCAAGCTCAACTTCGTGAGTCTCAGGAAAGCAGGGAAGAGGTAGTGCGCGATCGTCAGCGTCTCTGGGAAGAGTATCAAAAGCTTACAGAATCCAGAGATCAACTGCAAATAAAGATCAATGAGCTTGAGTCAATAAAAAAACAGGACCACACTCCCGAAGAGCGTTCAGAGCTTGAACAATCCCTGTATGAAGAACGCTTATTAATCAACCAAATGGATTATGAAATAGGTGATCATAAGCGTGAAAATGCCCTCTTACAGATCCAGATTCAGCAGGCACAAGAAGAGCTAATTACTTACCAGCGTCAAATTCAATCCTTGCAGCAAGAAAGTAGTGCGCTAAACGCACGCTGGTCTAGACTTCAGCGTCGCATGCCAAATTACATTGATTTTGGCGGTCTTGAAGTAGTTCAAGTTGATTCTATTGGAGTCACCCCGCAAATCGTCTGGCGGGTAAGTGATTTTTTCCAAGCCGGCTTATTGTTGCCACAGTTTTACTTTAGAACAACCGCTCGGGATGGTATCGCTGGCATTGGTTTGGTAAATGATCTTGCTTCAATTGATGCTATTCCCGTTTTAGTGCCTGGAAATATTGCATCCTCACCGGAGCAAGTGGAATTATTTCGCAGTTATACAACTACTGAGTGGCAAAAGATTAATGCGGCATTGCTGGTCTTGGAGCAATTGGTCAATAACAAGGGTCTGGGGCTGGGTGAGGCTATTGCTGGGTTTGATTTTGGATTTTGGAAGCAATCTTTAGCTAGTCTCATTGCTGATATTCGAAGATTGCCGCAGTTATTACGTTTTGAGCGAGTGAAGCTAAAGCGGGAAATTCAAAATCCAGATTATGAGCATCTATGGCTGGAATTTTATGGACTGGAATTTGGTAACTACCGAAAGGCCAAGTTAGAGTTTCGCTTAGGGGCTGCGATGATTCAGCCTGGGGCATTTTCTCGCTTTCCTAAGTTAGAGTTTCCATTGGTGGATGGAGTTCATAAACCTTTTGAGAGTTGGTTTGCCGAGTCCTATGATGATCATGGCGGTAAATTTGAATTACGCTTTTCCTTAGACAAGCAAGCTTTTGATTTGATGAATTGGTTAAAACTCAGTCCCGATGATCGTCTATTGTTGCAAAGTTTAATTTTAGCGTTACCTTCTACCATTGCTAGTTTGGCTAAAGATAAGATAGCTATCCATCGGCCTTGGGAGCAGTGGGCAGATTTTGCAAGAGAGACCACTCAGCTATTTAGATTGCAGCTGCAAGCAATTGTGGCAAAAATGAAAGCCGAAGCAGGTGAGATGCCTGCTTCCGAGCCAGCGCTGGCGCAAAAAAAGAAAGGTGATAATGGTGAGAGTCAACATAAACCCATTAGTGTTGCTGTGGTCAAGAGTAGCAATACCTCTAAAGTCCCTGGCTTAGCAAAGGCTCAAAAAAAGCCCTCCCGAAATGCGGCTGCTAAGCGAACTGCAAAGACTTAATTAAGTTAGACGCTATTAGAATTTATGCTCACTGTCTTTGCCCAATACTATGTTCCAAAAAGTCCTTTGCGTCGCAAAGAGATTGACACTTGCTTTAAGAAGAATTTAGAAAATCCGCTCATCTCTAAGTTCATTATTTACTTTGAGAATGAATCGGATATGGGTTATTTTTCCGATAGTCCTAAACTTGAGAAGCGGTTTTTACCTGATCGCATGACTTATGGTTTTTGGTTAAAAGAAACCGATAAGCTACCGATTGGCACGCTCTCTATCTTAGTCAATTCAGATATCTATTTAACGGAATCAATTTCACATCTGTTGGTCCACCGCCAAAGCCTAGCAGAGCAAAAGCGCTTTATCGCAATTACACGCTATAACCCAGATCAAGGCAGTTTTACACTCAACAAAGATCCTCATTGGTGCCAGGATACCTGGGGGGTAGTGAAGGCGCCAACATCATTTCCGCGAGCGCTCCTACAGGAGGCTGCATTTGAGTTGGGGCAACCAGGATGTGATAACAAAATAGCCTATGTGATGCACAGCTATGGATATTCTGTGACCAATCCATGCCACAAAGTCAAAACCATTCACTTACAAGCCGATGATGGGCGCTCTTACGACCCTAAGATTAGTAAGTTGATTGGCCTGCACGCTTTTGTGCATCCTAGCGAATCGGTAGTTGAAGACTCTGCTTTGGAGTTTGATCTGTTAACCAGAAACTTACAGGACTTAGGCTCAATACGCGTTAATAATTGGATCAATAGCCGTAAGGATTATCAATTAGTAGCTGATAAATTGGAAGTTGGGCAGACCATTGTTCGGTCACGCAGAGGTATGTCTTCTGAGAGGTTGCCTGTACCTCGGCCAGTGGCTGTGAATTCAACTGAGGGCAATATTGACGTTGTAGATCAAGGTATTTACCCGCTGCTGGAGCATGCTGCTGCCCAGTTTATTCTCAAAAATGAATTTATAGCAGATCGCTATCGCTTGGTAGCCGATTTTTCTGAACGCTTTAAGGTGTATGCCGATACCGATTACCTCTATTTTTATGATCGCTATTGGCCGGTGGTTAAAAAGGTGGAGCATGCACAATTTCAGGCTGCTGAACTTAGTGATAATAGTTTTACTTTATTTGCCAAGGGTTTTATTCCAGCCTGTCTTGACTTAGGCCTCATCACGATTGCTCAAGAAATGCAATATAAAGATGATGTCTTATTTTGGCAATTTCCTGCCAAAACTGAAGCAGACGCATATGAAGTTCACCAAAGTATGGCAAGGCAAAATATTGACGAGGCTAAGAAACAAGTCAATCTCTATATTGGACTACCTTGGGCAACTTTTATTGATAAGACGCGCTATCCATCAGCTATCTTACATCTCTATACTTCCAGAGTTTCAGCCTTAAAAGAGTTCATACAGCAATTTGGATATGAACTTCAAGTTCATACAGTTTGTCAGCATATCAACTGGCAAAAAATTGTGCCATACATAAATCAGATTGGCGTTACTCAGTTATGGGTTTCCCACAAATCAAAGGGATTTGATGTTGTCGAGGTAGAAAATTCATCAGGGCAGATCATTAATCAGATCCCATTACATGCCTGGCCTTTGTATGCGGTTAATTATCGTGATGTCACAAGACGCTCTGGTTTAGTGAACAAAGCAATTAAAGATAAGTCGATATTCGCTTCATTTATTGGGGCGTATATGGGGCATTACCTGTCTGATGTGCGATTGAGATTACTAAAGCTTGAAGTGCTCACTGATTATGCAATTGAAATTAAAAATATGTGGCACTTTAATGAACAGGTTTATGAAAAACAGGTGCTTGGTAGCGCCAAAAATACTGAAGCTGGTGCCGCTAAGAAAGCAGAAGCAGTTCGCTATAACTCTATCCTTAGCGACTCGGTCTTTAGTCTATGCCCAGTTGGCGCAGGCTATAACTCCTTGCGTTTATGGGAGTCATTAGCAGTAGGATCTATACCAGTGATATTGGCCGATAATCTTGAGCTTCCAGATTTAAAACAAGTAGCGTCTCATTTAAATCTCACATGGCATGATGCAGTTGTGTTTCACGCTGAATCAGAACTAGAGACATTGGATGCACGCCTACGTGCTTATCTTCCGGAAGAGCTTGAGAGTATGAGGGCGGCTGGTTTAGCGATCTCCCAGACCATGGAGCAATTGACTTGTTTCGGTAAGTTGGCACCACTACGTCAATTCATTAAAGAAGTTGATACAGATAAAATATCTCCTAACCAAGCAATAGAGCAAGAGGCTATTGTGGTTGTTGACCGCTTTAAGGATCAGCAAATCCATATTGTTGGCGCTACTCAAAGTATTTTTAATGGCATAAATGACATTAAAGCAGCACAATTTAAGGTGGGGTCTGATGTACTAACAGCAATTATTCATTTCGATCAAGTAGAAAGACTCTCAAGCTTGATATTTGATGTGATGTTGTCAGACATGAATAACAGTCGAACTGCACAAAAGCCAAAGCAACAGCTTGAGATATCGGTATATCGCTATAACGAGTTTAATAAGTTCCAAGTGCTTCAATCAAAGCAACTACTGAATCATTCACAGACTTTACGCCTACATCTAGATTCTGCTAAGACAATTATGGCAATGGGTCTGAAAATCGAATTGCGCCTCGTCAATGAATCTGAGAATGATTTAATAAATAGTCAAACCGCACAGGTTAATTTACACTGTGAAGTATTTGAGCATTACTTCGCTAGAAGAATGGAGCAGTTTGATAAGCAGGGTTTACTTAAAGCGCTATCAGACAATAACCCAGAACGCCAAGACGATTTATTTGATACCAAGCATATTGAGTCTGGAGAAGTACTTCACGACATATTGAGGGTGGGCACTCAACTGCTTGAAAAACCTGGTGTTAAAGTAGAGAAACTGTTCCCAGAAGTACAAGAACGCACCCAAAATTTACTTGGCGAACTGCTAAAAGACGGTATTACGATGTATGTACACCTCATGAATCGTAATGAAAACGTGCAAGCTAATTTACCCAATTGGTTAAAGCAAGAGTTTGATGAGCTTATCTTACTGGATTGGTCCTCTAAAGAGTCAGTAGCAAATATTCCCGGTGTATTTGATGATCCGAGAGTGAGGGTGGTCAGAGTAGAGGGGCAAGAAAAGTTTATGCGTACGCTAGCGCAAAATTTAGCAAGCCAAATGGCTAGATACAAACATATCTTTAAGTGCGACTCTGACGTATCGATTAAAGGGAACTTCTTTAAGGAGCACCCATTAAAGAGGGGTGAGTTCTGGGTGGGGGATTGGCACCAAGGCAGAGACTTTAATGAAAGACACTTGCATGGTGAGACCTTTTATCACATAGATGATTTCTTTAGAGTGAACGGGTACGACGAGCGCATCCTAGCCTATGGGCATGATGACACGAATCTAAAGGATCGCATGGTGCTAGCAGGACTCATCAAAAAGGTCTTTAATTACAACCATTTCTATCACCACCCACATGATCAAGCACAAAGAACAACAAATCAGGTGATGGTTCACCCCATGGTGAAGACTTATGAAAATAGGATTGGATCTAACACAAGAACGATTTGGACGTCAAACGATCAGCTTCTTGAATATGTCCAAAAGAACGATTCAGCGCAAGGAAAGAAAAGCAACCAAGACCAATTGGTAACGCTCGTTGCAAAAGAAAAATACGAGCCGCATTACGATCAAAGAATTGAAGATAAGGCCATTAACATAGTATCAAGTTGGTATGGCAAGCCTAAGGAACTAGAGGCAATGAGTAGAGATCAAAAAGTACAATTAATTTGGGAAAAGCAACTTGAGTAATTTTTTTGATAGCAAATAGTCAACAATTAATTTTTAAAAATATATGAAAAAATTCGAGTTAAATGATTTTAGAGAAACTACACTCAATTTCTTTAATAATGAGAAAGAATTAGAGTTCATTGAGGATTGCCTAGTCCAGCAAAGAGGGCTTATTTATAAAGATGGTAATGTAATCGCAAATACGGCAATCGAACATTTGATCTGGTTATCAGGAAATTTGTTAGATGGGCCTGGCTATATTGGAACTGACCCAAGGTTTCACGATTATCTGCGTGGAAATTTGATTCTTGAACGGCTCACTGGCTACAGTAAGGTTGTGCAAAATGTACTTGACTCTGATCATAATATAGTTGATCTGGAAGGAACATCCTTGCACCTAATGCATCCATTCTGGGATTATGAATATGGACATTTTTTTGATACCTTTCAGAAAATTTTGAGGCTAGACAATAATATAAAAATTGACAATATTATCCTTTCAAACCCGAAAAAAGTTATTGACTTTAATGTGCATCTCGAGTGCCTTGGTCTCGATAAATACAACAAGATTCGCATACAATCCGGAAACACATTACTTAGATGCAAAAAATTGATTTATATTTATCCTATTGCGTGCCACACCTCATTTACACCCTCTTCTTTTAATAAAATTAGAAGTGAGTATTTTTCAAAATTAAAAATTAATTTTGAAGAGCGAGAAGGATTAAAATTATTTTTGGCTCGGCCGAATAATATACCCAGGCATTTGATTAATGACGAAGAAGTTTATGGAGCGTTAAAAAAATTAGGCGTCCAAGTGCTATATGGCACAGAGCCATTAGCTGAAATTATTGAAAAATTCTCAAGAGCAACCCACGTTGCAGCCGTGCATGGCTCGTTATTGGCGAATATTATTTTTTGTGGTGAAGATACCAAATACTTAGAGTTCTGTCCGAGCAATAGACCTGATTTTAGTTTTTACGGAAAGTATAAGCTTTCACCACATTACACTCATAAGTTAATCAATGCGGATTCTGAGCATAATATTTCTATAGACATAGATGAGTTGAAAGAATTTTATAATTAATTCATGTGTATCATTAATCTCTGTTGATCCAAAAAGTTAAAAATTTATTTTATTCAGGTGATAAGCTATGAAGTTCATATTGTGCAGGCCCGCTGGCGGCCTTAATGACACTCTGTGTCAAGTTTCAAAAGCATACTTTTATGCAAAAAAATATGGAAGAATTTTAATTATAGATACCGAGTGTAATAGTGGCATCAAGGACGTTTTTAGTAATTATTTCAAATTGAAAGATTCTGATTTGGTAAATGTATACTATAGTTTAGATGACGAAGTTAGCTGGATGATTGATAAATTAGAATTTTATATTCCGGCAGATTTGGTAGACCTCATAAAAAATTTGGACAGTAATGAGCGTCGATATTGGAAATATAACTGGCATCGAATGACATTTGATCTTCAAAGATCGTATACAGAGGATTTATTAATTCATTCAACTGATGGCGGGGGCATTGACTCTGTTGAATTACTCAGACATCTAAAGCTAAATGAAGCGTTATCTGTTAGCATAAATAACGAGCAGATACCAGAGTCTTTTCATGCAGTAATAGTTAGAAACACTGATTATAGAACTGATTACAGAAGTGTTTTTGATGAAATTAAGATCGATTTGGGCGGCAATAAATTGCTTGTCGTTAGTGACGATATTGGATGCATTAATTATGCTAAAGAGTTTTTTGGAGAAGATGTAGTTTTTACTTTTTCAAAGCCTCCTGAAATTAATAATGGTGAGCCACTAATTTACAATAAACGAGGATCTCAAAGAGAATTCAATGAGCTTGCTATTAAACAGCTTTTAATTGCCGCAAAAGCAGATAAGATTTACCCCACTTACATAACTCACCCAGACTGGGGCCTCCCTGAAAATTCCATGAGTGGTTTCGTTCGTTTGGCAATTGAGCTGAATAAAAATCCTATGATTATTGAAAGTTTGACGAATAATTAACATTACCTGTGTCGAAATTAACATTACCTGTGTCGAGAGAGGAAATATTTAATGAAAAATACTATTGAAGAGATTCACTTAAGTAAGACTGGTAAGTTGAGCGATAAGTGGTCCTCTTATTTAACAGTATATAGCTCATTGTTTGAAATTTGGAGAGATGAAAAGGTTAGGCTGCTAGAGATAGGCATACAAAATGGGGGATCTTTAGAAACTTGGGAGGAGTACTTTAAGTTCGCTTCTTGTCTTATTGGTTGTGATATTGAGGAAAAATGTAGAAACCTTACTTACGACAATCCAAATGTGAGTGTTATAGTCGGTGATGCAAATTTACAAAGTACTTACGATAGGATTGTGGCTAAATCTCCAGTGTTTGATATATGTATTGATGATGGTTCTCACCATTCGAGCGATATATTTAAATCTTTCTGCAGCTATTTTCCAATTCTTGCCCCAGGCGGCATCTACGTTATTGAAGATACCCATTGTCTTTATTGGCCTCGATATGGTGGCGGAATCTTAAACGAGAACAGCGCATATAACTTTTTTAAAAAGTTAATTGATGTTATTAATATACAGTTTTGGAGAAATGAACTTTATTTAGAGGTTTTCCTTGAAACATTTTTCCCGGATAGAGTTATTCCAAGCTTTATAAAGGATGGCTGGATAGACTCAGTTGAATTTCATAACTCAATGATAATAATCAAAAAGGCTAAGTTAGCATCAAATGAAAAACTTGGCTCTCGAATTGCCACAGGTAACGAAGCAATTGTCTTTCCTGCTGCGTTAGATTTAAAGAAATTACCTTAATGTTACTGCGTAAATTCTTTCAGAATTAAAAATTAATGACGATTTGTATCTTAATCCCATCTTTTAATTCTTCGGAATTTATTTCTAAATGTTTAAAAAGTATTTTTTTTTGCTCTTCCAGGGAAGAGGCTAAAAACGATAATATTCCATACGGAATAGTTATTGATAGTGCATCAGCTGATCTTACATTGAGTCAAATCCTCTGTTTTGATCACATATTTAAAAATATAAATGTCATTTCCCAGAATGATTCTGGCCCATCGCAAGCTTTAAATACCGGGTTAAGTTCAGTTAGTTCTCTCCTCGGTATTGATATCATTGGCTGGCTTAACTCTGATGACATGTATGCTCCTGGCGCCATTGATCGCGCTGTTGCAGCCTTTAAGAAAGATCCTAAGCTCAAGATTGTCTATGGCTTAGGTCGTCATATTGATTCTGCTGGAAAAGATTTGGGTGCTTATCCTACCTTGCTGCCATCTACCTCTATTAATAATTTCTCTACGGGGAGTTTTATTTGCCAACCAACTGTTTTTTTTCGCAAGGAAGTATTTTCTGAAGTTGGCTTACTTGACGAATCTTTAAAAACAGCTTTTGATCTAGATTTATGGCTGCGCATCTTTAAGCGCTACCGTAAGAACCAAATTGGTTTTATCAACAAAGTTCAGGCCTATTCTCGTCTGCATGATCAATGTATTACTAAGCGTATGCGTCAGACGGTTGCCCTTGAGAGTATGCAAGTCATTGCTCGTCATTTAGGATCTGCTCCAGGCCACTGGATATTGACCTATTTTGATGAGTTATGTGAACGCTATCCATTCATTGAGGAGAAAGAATCCTTGGTTGATATCACCAAAGGTGTGCTTACAAAAGGCAAGCCTTTTATGAAGGCTGCTGAGTTCAAAGCCTTGGTGCAATCATTGCAAGCGGACTTTCGCTTGCGCCTATCATCGCCTAGCGCATTTGTTGGTGTTCAGCCAGATGGCTGGGTTAGCAACCGCGTCATTGTGAAATTACGTTATAAAAAGGGCGGTAAGCGTACCTTGCGTTTAATGTGTAAGGGTGGATGGCCTAAGTCTTCCAATCTAAATCTAAAGATTCGGTCTATGGCTGGAGAAGTTGAGCAAGTTAAATTAGGTTCTCAAGATGAATTTGTTTTAACTCTTGAGGCCCCCGAAACCCCAACAGAAGCCTTTGCTGCCTGGGTGATTGAAACCAGGCAATCTTTTGTGCCATCGCTACACAATAAGCGATCTAAGGATCATCGAAAATTATCGTTCCTCGTGCAAGGCCTTGAATTGGTTTAATACATTGGGCATTAAATGCAGGGGTATTCTGGTTTGAGGCTGAGGGTGCGGTAGTAAGTTTCTTCTGATTTCTTGATGGTATCTCCAAAGTGGTTCGCTTCTTTTATTTGGGCAATATCTAAAAAAAGCAATTTTCCATTTTCATGGCCTAGAAGACGTGCAATATTGAGGTAGTAATAGGCTTTTTGCAGATTATCTGGAGTGTGTTTTTGATAGCGGTAATGTTTGCCAAGGATGAAAGCTGCCTCCCTGCTGCCTAGTGCCAAGGCTTGCTCTAGCAGTTGTATTGCTATTTTTAAATCTGGCGCTATAGAAGCCGTTTCATTTTGCAGCAGAAGTAGGTTGGCATAGCCTGCCATCGCGTCTGCAATCCCTTTGCCAATCACAACTTGAAATCGCTCAATCGCTCTGGGCATATTCTGCTCATAAATTAATCCCGATGAATCAAGTAGTGCAGCTATAAAGTGGGCGTAATCATTTCCTTGGGAAATCTGCTCATCTAGCCAAATCGGTAGAATTTGATCATCCCTGTAGGCGAGATTACCATCCCAAGCTAGCCGAGCGATAATGGCCTGAGCTTGGGGTGATTGATGTTTTACCAATTCTTTTAGGGCAGACTCCAAGGCAAGGTTATATTGCTTGGCTCTGAGCGCTATTTGGGCATCAATCAGGTGATCCATAGGCGTTATGCTTTATTTATACGAACATAGAGTGTTGATAAAAGAAATGTATTAATGATTCTAGTTTAATCTGATTTTCATTGAATAATTTACTTAAATTACCACTTCAATAGGTAGATTGTTGACTGGCTAATGAAGGCGGGTTCTAATTTGATTGATTAGTAGTCTCTGAGTTTTTCGCATGTTTTGATTGAGCTAGTTTTTCTCTTAAAAGTTCCATTCGATTTATGCCAGCTCGCATTGGAGATTTAGCCTTTGGTTGACCGCGATTATTCTTCCCTATGTCTTTTGAGACACAACTATTACTTACACTGGTGGTATTGAAATTGCCCTCCTCAAAAGGGGCAATACCAAAAGCCAAGCGAGCACATTGGGAAAATGCTTTGTGCCTGAGCATTCTTCGTGGCATTTGTATCCATGCCTCATGATCAGCTTTTGCCTCTTGATAGTATTCTCGAATGGTTATGGGAACGATGCGATCATGGCGATAAATAGAGCACTCTATCCAAGACGGAATCCCATCTATTTTCTCTTCTGATTCTTGGAACTGAATTCCTCTAAATTGAGGGTGTCGATTCATGTACTTTGCCCAGCCATCCACGGTAATGATGAGTCGCCAGGTTTGACTTGGATTTTCTACCAGAATAATATCTTGGCAAAGTGGGTTAAATTGATAATGCATGATATAGCTAAAGTACATCAGCAAAAGATTTTGTGGTGCTTGTACAAACTTGAGATGGTGTTCATTCCAGACGATTGCATCAAGATTTAATGTTTTACAGGCTTGCTCTGAGTATTCCTTGAGGGCAATTGGTTCTAGCCCTTGTATTTTATTTTGGGTAGCGGCCTTATCTTTTGGCGCTGATTCCAGCCCTCGCTTGTCCTTACTTATTGCCGCTTGGTTGCCATGGTTTTTCATGCGGGCTCCTTTAGATAAACATTGCTTTGATTGCTTACCTCTTCTTTGATGGGTTTAATGAGTAATCGGCGTGTGCTTTGATTGGCCACCATAAACTGGGCTACTAAATCAGGGTGAGCTTGCTCTATAGCTTTAGCATCCAATCTCAAAGATGCTTTGGGCGTTTTCCAGGTGGCTAGGGTTGAGCCGGAATGGGTCAATATTTGGGCATCTTTCATCGTTGACATGATGTGCTGTTTGATTTGACTGAGTTCCCCTTCAGCCTTCTCAATACGCTCATGGATTTGACTGATCTTTTGGATCTCATTTACAAGATCTTGTGGCGCTTCAATCGACTTTGCGCTATCTTCTTTTCTAAATAAGGCTTGATAATCAGCCTCGCATTGTGCTGGTGGTGGGATATCTAAAAGGACATACTGCTCCCAAAAATGAACCGCTTTTTCTAGAAGAGTATTTTCAATTGCTAAGTCTCGATGGATTTGATAAATCCGAAAATCACTATTACCAAAAAGTACCGCTAAATCGATTTGCTCAATTTGGGTAATTGCTAGATACCAAAGGGATTGGCATAAATAGGGTAGTGGTACTTGATCTGTTCCGACATCCCCCCAATCTTGCTGGCGAAATGGATTGGCTGTTTTGCATTCGAGTAGGCGTTCAATTTTTTGATTTCCAATGCATTCAAGTTTTCTTTTGCTGCGAATGAGCTCAATCGTGCTGGGTAATACTTCATTGCTCGCGTTCGAAGGGGCATCACCATCATGACTCGCTTGAACTACATAGCGATCAATATGACCTCCAAGATAGTCATATTCTGGGTGAGTAATGGCATTTGGGTAGTTGAGTAATACAGACTGAGTTTGAAGTTCGTATTCGCTGGCGACAAAATCTTCTGCAAAAGTGCCAAAACGTAGTGGCAATGAATCAGCTTGATTGACAGTCTTTCCAGTTTTCTCCAGCCAGACATCTACTGCGGTGCGATAGGGTGATAAACCCAAAATAGCGGCAATATCGGATCCGCCTAGACTTTTGGCTCGAAATTGGGCAAAATCTTGATTATTAAGCATTTTTTGAACTCCTTTTGTTCAATTTAATAAATAATTAATTCGAAAAAGAACTAATTTAGTTCATTATAGGACAATAATAATTTGATTACAAGCGCTCAAATTAGAGCTGCCCGCGCGCTACTAGATTGGTCAAGGGATACTCTTTCCAGGGAGTCTGGAGTAGGAATTTCAGCACTTATGCGTCTTGAGTCTTCCGATGGTGTTCCTGGGGGGAATATCAAAACTTTTGAGGCGGTTCAGAAAGCCTTCGAATCTGCCGGCATTGAGTTTATTGGAACTCCTGAGCAAGGTGCAGGCGTTCGCTGGAGGTAAATTAGGTTTCAGTCATGGTAATTGGGGCTAAAAGTAAGGCAAAAAAATTACGCTTTGCCAAAAGTCCTTGGGAAAAGACGCTGGCAAGATTTCAGGCTCATTCCCAAAAAGATGCGACGCTATTAACTCCCCCTACCAAGCATCCTCGTTACAAGATGGTGCGTGCTGCAATAGCTAGCGCTAAATTCAAAGGTAATCATTTAATCGCAGCCGATACCATCATCAATGCTTTGCAAATTGCAGAGGACTTTCGACTCCATCCCAAAATCCCTTATCGCGGTACCAGGCCCACTTGGCAAAATATGGGGCAAAAGAGTGGACCCGGTAGACCTAAAGATGATCTTCATCACTTTTATCTTTTTAATGCGCTCACTCGGGCATGGATTTTAGGCTTTGGTAAATTACCGCGGATTAGCCAGCCAGGCGATTTCTTAGAGTCACCTTTTGTTGTATTTGCTAGAGCGATTTTGCAACATACCGGCATTGGTAATAAGTTGGTCGATTACATTGATGAATATCGCTCGTATAAAAAAGCGCTGCGACGTGGTCTCGATTATGAGCAGTGGTATCGCCTCAGAAAAGCCGCTCAGCGCTTTCGAGAAGGGGGGGAGTCATTTCTGCTGATTGTTAGCAAAAAGTGTTAATTAATGGGGGGTAAAACGCAAAAAACGCGTGGGAGGATGAAGGGGTAGTTTGTAGTACTTTTTTCAATTCATCCTTTTAGGAGTTATATATGACGCACGCACCATCAAAATCGACCGCCAATGCGGTGGTACAAACTGGCCCTAAAACCCTTGCTGGCAAGAAGGCCTCTTCCCAAAATGCCCAAAAAGGAGCCATTTTTACTAAGGGCTACTTAGCATCAGAAAACATCGAGCAAAAGCAAATAGAGTATGAGGCGCTCACAGTGCAGTGGGGCGCTTATGATCCCACGCGCCAAATGATTTTACGCACCATCGAGCAAGCCAATTTGGGGATCGAGCGCCAGATGCTTTTTGAAAAGCAAAAGATTGAGGCGCTCATGCAGTCTGCCGAAGTGGCGCAGCAATTTGCTCGCCATGCAGGTTTAAGTGCGATGGCAAGCACAATCATGCCCGCTTGGTATTTCTCCGATGGTGGTGCGCGGGAAAAGAGAGTGGCTACAAACGTCCTTCAGGTTTATGAACAAGCAGAGCAATTGATTGATGAATACAGCGATCAGATTGCACCGCACATCAAAACACGCTACCCCGATTTGTATAACTACCTGATGGAAGGGCAAGCGGTAACCGCGCAGTTTTTGATTGTGCTGGGAAAAACCTATAAGCAGACTACTGCCATCCTCAATTTGCAAAAATTAATGGAAGGTTTGGAAAAGCACTACTACCACCATTTAGTCTGGGCAAGAGATGCGGATCGCTATCAGATTTTAGTCATCGGTCTGCGCGCGCAAAAAATAGAAGAGGCGATTGATCTAGATAAAAGTAATCGCTATGCCACCAATTTGCAAAACCGCTTACTCAAAGGTGTGAACGCCTTGGTGACTATGGATCAGATTGAGGCAAACCAGATCAATGCGCCACAAGCGAGCCTGACCATTTCAGAGTTGGAGCTTGAGGGCAGTTCAGTTAGCCTGACCGCACCGGATACATCTAGTACCAAGTCTGAGTCGGCCTCAAAATAGCCTTTTGCAAAACGAAATCCCCCCTGCCTCTATAAAGCCCTGGGGTGGGGTGGACTTTCGGTGTTTTGGTTAGAAAGCTTAGTAAAATGAATCATTACAAAATTCACAGGTTTTATTTTGATCACTTCTGAACAAGTCACCCTTGCTTACCAACTCTTTTTGGGTCGCGATCCCGAGAGTCCAGACATCGTTAATAATCTTTGTCAAACTGTCCATTCAGTCCCAGCATTGCGTGAAACTTTCATGCGCTCTGCAGAGTTTCGTCAGCGCATGGGCGAAGCTTTAGATAAAAACCAAAATGTGCAATTGCGTCACCCGTTTCATCTGCCGCACATTCCAGTAGAAGCGCAAATCTCTGATGAGTTGCTTCATAAAATGTTTGATCGTATTAAGCATGAGTGGACTTATCTAGGAGAAACCGAGCCTTATTGGTCGACCATTACGCAGCCGCAATATCACCGCGATCAGTTTGAAGCAAATCGTAAGCAGTTTTATGACTCTGGAAAATATGTGGTCGATATCTTTATGGCGGCTATGCGTCGCAATAACGTTAACCCTAATTTCATTCAAACGGTCTTAGAGGTCGGTTGTGGTGTAGGACGCGTGACAGACTTTTTGGCAAAGTCGTTTCCTAAAGTCATTGCTACCGATATTTCTAAGCCGCACATCAGTGTTGCTAAAGCCCATGTGGAATCGCAAAACTCCAACAATGTGCAATTTATCCACTGGGACAATCCGCTGGCTTTATATCAATTACCCAGTGTTGATGCCATCCTTTCGGTAATTACGCTACAGCACAATCCTCCGCCAGTGACGGTGTGGATCCTGAAAAACTTGCTGGCATGCCTTAACCCAGGTGGTGTGGCATACATTCAGATTACGACCTATCGTAATGGCTATCTATTTGAGGCTGAGCGCTACTTACAAACAGCTCAGCCTAATACGCTGGAGATGCATTTTCTGCCTCAGCATGAAGTCTTTAGAATCATCTCTGATTCTGATTGTACGTGTTTAGAGATTCGGGAAGATGGCATGGTGGGTGATGAGAGTCAGATGCTTTCAAACACTTTCTTGATTCAGCGTAATCCTTAATTGATGTGCTCCCCAAATGCTTGATCTATCTTTAGCCAAGCATTTTGCTTGGGTTTTGCGCTCCGATGTACGTCAAGACTTTAAGCCTACTGACAAATATTCTGAACGCTTTGCACAGTGGTGGTTGGTTAATGGCCGCTCTGAATATGCCTATTGGGATTACTTAAGCCCCGCTGAAATTGCGTGGCTACAAGAATCGGTTGGTAAGGCGATGTTTGAAGGGGTTGAGCTGACCATTCCCAAGATGATGCGCTTGGTGCTCTCTTGGCGACCCGATGTGATTCAAAAGTTCACCGTTAATGAAAAAGCTGACTCTGTTTCATTAATGGCCTGGTTCTATTTGCTGGGCATGCATGAGCATCGCCTCTTTGATGCGGTCTCACTAGAGATGATTCGCGATTTAGATCGCCCCATTATCAACCCCAATGCCCAGCCAGGCGATGAAACCCCTGCAGCTACCGTATTGATGGCTTTAGCATGGCGCTTATTAGGGCCTGATCTGCAAAAGGCGATGAGTCTGTCAGATTCTGCCTCACGCAACCGCTATTTAGGTTGGTTCTTTACTGTAGGATTAGGTATCTTTAGATGTCATGATCTGATTGCCAATCGCTGGCGCTCGTGGTTATTGCAACCAATTCCACTCGGCTCTGACTTAGGCGAATTACCCAGATTTGCATTACTAGAGTATTCCTTGTTACCAGCCAAAAAACGTCCAGACATCACCAAACCTGCTGGTGTGGAAAAGTTACGGACATGGTCTAGTAGTGCTCAGGCTACTGGTGATGGTGGCAAATGGGCTTGGCTAAAAAAACCAACCCAATTACCTAAACCTGCCGTTCCTCTAAAGCCTGCGATCAATTTACTAAGTGATAGTTCAGGGGTATTGCCCGCTGCTACCAAGAAACCTTTTGGTGTCAACCTCTTTGGTTTTGCCTATGGCGAGCTGGGAATTGGTGAAGATTTACGGATGGCAGTGGCATGTTGCAAGGCTGCCGGCATTGACTATCGCGTCATCAACATTGAGCCCGGTACTGAGATTCGTCAAAACGATAAAGCAGTTCAAGCGCAAGTAGAGCAGGGGATCGATTCAGCGCCCTATGCGATCAATGTGTTTATTCTCCCGGGCTTTGATATTGTCTCTAGAGTCTTTTTAAAGATGGGTAGTGAAGTCTTTAAGAATCACTACAACATTGGTTGGTGCCCTTGGGAATTGGGTGTGTGGCCCAAAGCTTGGAATCGTACTTTTGAGCTGTTAGATGAAGTATGGGCAGGCAGTCAATTTAGTCATGAGATGTATGAGCGCTCGACTCAAAAACCGGCTATTGCCATGCCATTAGCAACGCAATTACTTGGACTACAGAAAAAGACTCGTAAACACTTTGGTTTACCTGCTAAGGAATTTCTGTTTCTGTATGTGTTTGACTTTAATTCCCACCTAGAAAGAAAAAACCCCACTGCTGTACTTGAAGGTTTTGCTAAAGCGTTTCCAAAATCAGCTCAGGGTGATGCTCAGGATGAGTCCCGAGTCGGTTTAGTTCTTAAAGTGATGAATGCCAAACCCTCCGATCCGGCTTGGCAGAAATTTGAAAAAAGTTGCAAATCTGATAAACGTATACATTTAATTGATCGCACGATGGATCGCGGTGAAGTACTTGCTTTGATCAATGTGTGCGATGCCTATGTCTCGCCACACCGCGCCGAAGGCTTTGGTAGGACCCTGACTGAGGCCATGCTGCTTGGAAAGCCTGTAGTGGCCACTAATTACTCTGGCAACGCCTTTTATATGAACCCAGAGGTCACTTTCCCTGTCGACTATGAGCTAGTGCCTGTAAAACGGGGCGATTACCACTTTGTGGAGGATGAGGATGAAGCCGTCTGGGCTAACCCCTCAATCACCCATTTAGCAAGCCAGATGCAGGCTGCTATGACAGCTAGTAAAGATCCTCAATTTAAGGCTGATTTGCTGGCCTATGCCCAGCAAACATTTGCCCCAGAGCGAACTGCCCATTTTATGAAGGCAAGGTTAGAATTGTTAAAAGAACAATTGATTGAAAGGGGTCTGGTATGAGTTTTTTCTCCTCCCTATTTGGTAAAAAAGATTCCCAGGTAATAAGTGCAAAAGCTACTCCTGAGAATACCCCTGCGCCGATCCCTGAGCATATTCTCAATCCACCCGTCGTTGAACGTAAGCCGTTTGAAGTGCCTGCTAGTGAGGCTGATGCTACAGCACAATCTTCAGTGGCCCCAGAAGTAAGTGATGCGCAAACCGTTGCTGAAAGTTTAGGCGGGGCAGTTTCGGTGCAAACAGCATCAGAAGTTCTGGCCTCTAGTGAGTCTATTACTCCTCCTCAGCCTGCTGAGCCAGAAGTATTCGCGCAGATGGACACTAATCTGATGACCTCTGAAGACATCATTGCAGCATATAAGATTTTCTTGCGCCGTCGCCCAGAAAACATGGATGGTGTAATGCCGCGCGTGGGTCTGACTGGTGATCGTATTTTATTTGACTACCTCATGTCTGATGAATTTACTGGCAGACCCGAAGTAGCACAATTGGTCTTTAATTGCGCCAAAAAAATCCTCGATGCCAAGAAGGTAGCAGATGACGCTGCTAGTGGCGCTTCAGAAGCAAGCACGGTAGAGTCAA
>Ga0316231_1002040_pt1 | contig 20341 bp, 21 predicted proteins | sample TBH18027metaG_FD_206002 | JGI IMG/M metagenome (GOLD analysis project Ga0316231, IMG submission 206002) | Freshwater microbial communities from Trout Bog Lake, Wisconsin, USA - TBH18027 | ecosystem: Environmental > Aquatic > Freshwater > Lake > Hypolimnion/Profundal zone | place: USA: Wisconsin...
AGGTGCCGGGGTTACTATCGATCCAATGTCTTGCGGTACGAGCGTTTAGAAAACGTTTTGCCATATCTCTGTCCTTTCGTAAAAAATTCACTGTAATGCTAAAAAACTTTTTTAGTTTTCTCTCTCTCTCTCATCACTGTTTTATAGTATAGCATGTTTTTTTCAGTTTGTCAAGAAAATTGGTCATCTGCTTATATAAGTGTGTCAAAATAATTTTTTCAAGAAAATTTAAATAAATTTACTATTAATTGTTAATAACTTTCATAAATATTGGCATATACAGCACTTACAACAATAAAAATTTTTTCACTTCTATAAAAATTTTTTTACCTAAAATAATTTTTTTTTTACATAAAAATTTTTTATTTATACCTGACCAGCCAGTCAGTATAAGGGTTTGCCCTTAGTTTTCTCATTTTGCGACACTCTAAAATATACCCATAAAAACGAGTTTGACAGCCTAAAACAAGCCTTTTTTTAATATTTTTATAATTTATTTAGACTAATAAAATTATATAATTTGTCGCAAAATGAGAAAATATATATAAACATTTTTTATATATTTTATCATTTGAGAGGTATATTTAATATTACAATATATATAAACATTTTTTATATATTTTATCATTTGAGAGGTATATTTAATATTACAATATATATAAACTACTTTTTTATATATATTATCATTTGACAGCCTAAAACAAGCCTTTTTTATATATTTTATAATATTTAATATTACAATATATGTAGCATAACAAAGTTAACAACTTTTTTATATTTTATAATTTGAGAGCCTAAAACAAGCCTTTTTTTATATTTTAGTATATTTAATATTACAATATATGTAGCATAACAAAGTTAACAACTTTTTTATATTTTATAATATTTATCTGTCGCAAAACGAGAAATGGGGTATGTGTCGCAAAACGGGTATGTGATAGAACTGTGACACGAGTGGCTATAATGTGATATGGAACTTAACATAACCATTATTATCGGACGTTGGGCTTTTTTTTATTTATAATTATTTATAATTATTCTTATTGCCTGTCGGTGAATAAATAAGAATAATTAAATATTGTTTTGATGTTGCACCGGGTTTATGACTGCACCCGGCAGGACTCGAACCTGCAACCCTCGGTTCCGAATAATTAATAATAATTATAAATTGTTTTGAATAATTAAATATAATTAATAATAATTATAAATTGTTTTGAATAATTAAATATAATTAATAATAATTATAAATTGTTTTGAATTGTTTTATATTTTATGCGGCGCATTATGGATAAATATAAATAAATAAATAAACCCCCCAAGGGGGTGCCATAGGCGGTGACGTAGGAAATAATTCATATTTTTTATATTCACCAATAAAAAACCAAAATGCTGCATATATAGAAGTATGAAAAATAACAAAAATAAATTAAAATTTAAGACACTTGGGAACAAAATTTGCGTAAAAAGAGATGCTACTTTGGAGAAAATTGGGATCATTTTATTATCAGAAAAAGCTAAAGAACAACCCAAAACTGGAGTCATAATCTCAATTGGCGATGATGTAAAGCTGCTTGAGGTCGGTAATAAAGTAATATTCACAACTTACTCTGGACATGAGGTTAAAATTGACGGTCAAGAACTAATAGTAATGGAAGAAGATGACGTGTTGGGAATATTAGAAAATTAAACGAAATTAAACGAAATTAAACGAAATTAAACGGTAACATATATATGAAAAATAAAAAAACAAATGATGATGAAGAAGATACTCATTATGAAACTCGTGGTGGGGATAGGTGGGAATTATATCAAGCAAGACGTAAGGAAGCGGGCAAATTAAAATTAGAAGACCCACAACACGAATTAATACTTCAGATGGTAGTTAAAGGTTCATCAAAGACGGCGATTTGTCGAGAATTAAAAATTGATGAAGTTGATTATGACGGCATTACGAATACTCTTGAATTTATAAAACGTTTAGAATGGCGGATGCATCTTGATGAAAACAAATCTAAAAGGATTGAGACACCGCAGGACGCTATTACTTATGCACAGAATAATTTAGTAAAAGTGTTTAAGAGTGCTGAGAGTGACAGAGACAAGATAGCTGCATTGAAAATGATTGCAGATATTGGTATTGCGGAGAAGAAAAATCAATGTGCTAATCAAAACAATACAATTCCGTCTGTAGAAGTGGAAGAAAATTTACCGGAGAGTTTAAAATGAGTGAAGATGAACAATTTTTTATAACTGGATTACATAATAAATATCGAAACAGATTATCAGAATTATTAGATAAATCGACAGCTATATCATATGAGATTAAATATACTAAAATGATTTTAGATAAACTAGAAGAAGAATTAAAATTAATTCAATTAACGGATGAAGAGATATTAAATCAAGTCTAGCTGGCAATGAAGTGAATAAATTTTAAGGATAATATGAACCCCCAACTACAAAAAGCATATTTAACAAAGCCCCAAACTAGGATTCAGATTAAAGATTGGGTTTCATATTTTTTAGGTTTTAATTTACATGACCACGTGATATGTAAAGAGCATAATAGTCAATTAGATTATATTGAGAGTGGGTTTTTAAATTTACATAGTTCTTGTGTATTTATAGCATCAAGAAATGCAGGTAAGAGTTATGGTGCAGCAGTATTATGTTTACTTGATTGTCATTTTAAGCCGGGGATAAATGTAGCAGTTGCAGCATTTCAACGTTCCCAATCTGATTATATTTATGAATACGTCTGTGAATTCTTAACTAATTTAGCCAAAAGAATAAATTGTGATGTTATTGACATTGCCAAGATAGATAAAGACAATATATTTTTTAATAATGGTTCCAGGATTAGTTTATTTTCAGGTGCTAAATCACAAGCTAACATTAAGGGATGCCATCCGAATATTTTAATAATAGATGAAGCAGATTTATTTTCATCTGCTCAATTTGATGGAATAGCAAATGCTTTAGAAGCAGGCGGTAAATTTCAAAGGCGACTAGATATATTATCAACTAATTACACAGTAGCAGGTGAAGGGGTGGTTTTAAAACAAATTGAAAGGTACGATGAGTTTAATAAGAATAAAATGGAAGGTGTATTGCCTTGTAAGGTTTTTCGTGTTTGTTTGTTGGATATTTTAGAAAAATGTTCTGCTAATTTATTATGTTTTAATGAGCAGACCAAGAAACCTTGTCCTTTATGGGGATATTGTAAAGGCAAAGCTAAAGAAGGACAAGGTTTTTATAAAATTACATCAGCTATGGAGACGATGAGAGATAGTTCGCGTCAGGTATTTGAGAGTCAGATGTTATTATTAAGACCATCATCTGAGTCTGCGTATTTTGGTGATTTTGATTTAATTAAAAATGTATCTGACCCAGATTTAGAATTAAATCCTAATTTTTATACTTTTATTAGTTTTGATTTTGGTGGTGGAAAATGTCCAAACTTTGCGTTGGTTATGCAGAAGGACAAGAAGACAGGTATTTATTATGTCATTGATGAATTTAGTATTATGGGTAATTTGGATTTATTAATACAAAGGATTAAATTTAAATATCCTAATTCTACAGAATTTGATTGTTTTTGTGACCCCAAGGGTAATGCTGGTGATGGAGTTAAAGGCAATATAACGAATGTTGAAAGTTTGCGGAAACATGGTTATCATCCCCGTTGGCAGAAATTTGGCAGAGATAGTTCTGCTCAAGAAGTGGCAAGACTTATATCACCCGCAGATGGTATACCAAGATTAAAAGTTAATAAGCGGTGTCAAATATTGCAAGATGAAATTTTTTCAGCGGAATGTAAGTTGGATCAAAGACATAAACCTACAGCATTCTTAGCAGATAAAGGAAAGGACGATGCACTCGATAATTTAAGATATATTGTAAGTTGGACGATTAAACCAAATTACAGCCCAAAACAAAGAGGATGTCAGGCCCGATTCTTTTAATTTCAAGTTTTTAAAGGCAAATTTAACAAATAAAAATATATGGCTAAAACTATGAACCCCAACACTCACGCGGTCGCATACTGGTACTTTCGTGACATGTGGATTGATGCACTTAATTTATATGAACCATTGCCGACAACCTTACCATTATATCTTAAAAAATATGAAAAAGAAGATAAGGAAGAGTTTGCATCAAGAGCCAGATCGTTGGCGCAAGTAAATATTTTATATCTTGTTATTGAAGCAACGATTAGTATGTTGTTTTCAACGAACATCGATATTAAATGTGATAAATTTCAAGAAGAGATATTTGACTTTGTTGATAATTGCAATCAGCATGGCGATACTTTAATTGAATTTGCCCGCGAACAAATAGCTCCATCCTCATTTGTTTATGGTTCCAGTGATATTGTGATTGATATGCCAGAAAAAGGACAAGATGTTTTAACTATAGATAGACAGAAAGCATTTGGTATTAAGCCTTATTGTTATATTATACCGCCACTAAATAGACCAAATTGGAGAATAAATAATTTTGGTGATTACACTGAATATTTTTCACAAGACATATTAAACACACAGATTCAAGGTAATTTACAATTAAATTCATCACCTGAATCTAAGAAGGAATATACTCATTGGACTTTAGATAAAGTTTCCAAATATGATTCTAATGGTCAATTTGTAGATGATAAAAAAAATCCATATGGATTTATACCTATTATTACTTGTATGCCTGTTGCTAAGTCGATGCGATACCCCAATGAAAGAATTGGGCGCAGTTTAGTTCAAGATATTATTCCATTGCAAAAATTAATATTAAATGTAATGAGTTTAATTTATGACTTCCATGAAAATGTAAATTTTCCTGAACGCATTTGGAAGCAAGACACAGAAAATGGAGAAGAACCGCCAACAGAAGGTGAATTGAGTGAAGGTGGAAACAAGCGTGGTAAAATCATGCGTGGCAAGGATAGTGATTATTTCCTTGTTGAACCTGATGTTAAAGGTGTGGAAAGCATGGTTTGTTATTTAAATCAATTAATTGAAAGATGTTATCAAACATTATCAATGCCATCAGATGCTAATATAAATAAAACACATCAAACAGGTGATACAATTCGTTCTAATCAAGCGGTATTATTTAATAGATTATCGGTATATTGTAAAAATTTTTGTAAGACTATAAAAGAAATTATTGAAATGATGTTACGAGTTATTGGTAAGAGTGAAGAAGAAATTGTAGATGCCAAAATTTGTATAGATTGGTCAACTAACTTTAGTTATGAATCATTCGTCAATGCTTTGGAGCAGTTATCTGTGTTGAAACAGACAATGGCAGATATGTGTCCATTGGCTGTTGCAGAATTTGCCAAGAAGACTTTAGCTCCGCAATTTTATGGTTCTGACAGTCATATAATGAATGATATCGAACAGAAATTGGATGACTGGGTTCAGGACACTAATTTATTATTAGCATCACAAGAAATTCCTGATGGTGATGAAGATAATATTGGAAGCGATGATCCAGAAGGCCCGATTGATTTTAATCAATACACAATAGATAGAAGTCAAAATGTTCCATTAGTTGCAGGAGCATCTACAGATGCAAATACAATATATATTGATAAAAGCATTCCAGAAAATGTAGCTGGAGTTGATACTGGCAAATCACTTATTACCCATGAAATAACTGAACAGCGCTATATGAATCAAGGTTTAAGTTATAATGATGCCCATATTAAAGCAACTGCCGCTGAAAAGAAATATGTAGAATCTCAAGGTGCAAGTTGGGTTGATTATCAATCTGCTTTTAATAATTATGATAAAATTTGTGAACAAGAAATGGTTCAATTGCCACCAGATATAGATTTAAGACCATATGATGCTACGAACGTGGATAAAAATGGAGAACCTATTCCAGATAAAAGAAATCCGAATACTCCACAAACAAATCCAATGAATTTAAGACAATTACAGACGCAACGTCAAGCTGCTAATCAGTTATCTGATGAAGTAGAAGGTGGCTAATATAAGTAATATTTTATTTAAATATCAAATAAAATATTAATGAGTTCTTTATCTCATAAAAAATAATGTTTAGCCATCTTTACCGGCTATAAAAATATAAGGAATGTGTATGGATTTAGTAAATAAAAGCTCCGCCAACGCTGATCCCGTAGTGGAAAAAGAGGGTGCAGGAACCGAAGAAGCCAAGATTTTTACTCAAGCTCAAGTTGAAGAACTTGTTAAAGACAGATTATCCAAGCAGGAACGAAAGTTTTTGCGTAAACAAGATGAAATTGAGAAAGAATTAGAAGCTTTAAAGACTCCAGTAAAAGAAAAAGAAGTCAAACAATTAACCCCATTAGAGGTTGAATATAAAACCAAACTCGCTGAGTTTGAGAATAAAACAAAAACCTTGAATGAAAAATTAAATAAACAAAAACAGATGAGTTTAAAATCTGTGATTGTTCAAAAATTAGTGGAAAATAATTGTATTGATCCTGAAATGGTATTCAATGATTTACGTTCGAGAGAATTGATAAATCTTGATGAAGATGATGAAATAACTGTACCGTCAATGTTTAAAGATGTTGATGAATGCATAAAAGATTATCTTACCAAAAAGGAATATTTAGTTAAAGCTCAACGTCAAGGCGGAATAGGTAGTAAGCCTATTAATGGTCTTAACATTGAACAATTAACTGAAAAACAAAGGCTTTTACAGGAATATCAAGCGGCTCAGAATAAGAAAAGTTGGTTGGATCGTAATCGATCAAAATAATAAGGAATTTATATGTCTAATCCCGTAACTGCTGCTAATCAGCAAGCCCTGTTGGCTGCTGAAATTCTCGTTGAACAAATTGGTATTGAATTGGCCCAGATGGTCAATACACCGGAAACTGTGTGGGTAAAACAGTTAGAAGGTTCTAAAACTACAACTGCTCACTATCGTTGGGAAAATTCTTTCTCAACTGCTATTCCGCCTACTGCCGTTGAAGGTAGTACTCTTCCTTCTGGTAATGCTACTTTCTCGGAACAAACCATTGCTACTGCATTCCAAGGGCAAAGCATCCAGATTGGCGTGAACTTAGATGCATTAGACCCGGAAGCAATGGCTTCTATCTCGAAACGAACCAACACTGTGTTGGAACGTGAAATCGATAGTGGTGTCTGTGGTTTATATACTGCTTTCACTCAAAACTCAGTTGGTAATTCTACTGCTGCTTTGACCATTTCCACTATCGAACAAGCTAATGCATTGTTAGATGCTGTACACGCCGATCAGATTGGGCAATATAAAGGTCGTTTGCATCCTCAGCAATTTGCTGATCTGTATAATGATTTTAAGAATAGCCAATTTGGTATTTCCAAGATCACTTCAGATGCTGAAGGTCGTACACAAATTAATATTGGCGAAACTATTTTACTTAAAAATACTTTCGTTCCAATTGTAAATAGCGGTGCTACTTATAACGGTGGTATCTATGTCAGAGAAGCTATCGGACTTGTGGTTGGTATGGCTCCTAGAGTTGTAATCAACTATGTCGGCGGAACTGGCTTATGGTACTGTGATGGTCTGTTGAGCATAGGTGTTGGCGGATTGCGCACGAACTTAGGTGTTCCTGTTCTTTCTGGCATAAATGCTTAATATTGAATTTTAATCATCTCTACTACTATGAAAATGGTAGTAGAGATTTGTTTTAACCTGACTCGGCGCAGTATAAAAGCCGTGGGAAAGTAAATATGTTCATTAAAAATCCTGGTCAAAGAGAAATTACCACTGCTACAGTTAGAGATTCTAAAGCTACATTTCGCATAGAAAAAAGAGTTAGAATGTTTAAGGAAGATAAAAATAATATACGCGAAGCGATGGTAAATATTGGTTTAGGTTGGGTCCCAGAAACAATTGAACAATGGCAACAATTGGGTTGGGAATTGCCAGAAGAATTTGAAGAACGCAAAAAAATTGAAAATGAAGAAAAGGCCAAGGCAAAAGCTATTCAAGACGCTATTGATGCAAAATTAAAAGCCCAAAAGGAAGCTAAAGAAAGAGCTGAATTTGAAGAAAAATCTAGAATTGAAGCTGAAGCAAAAGCAAGAGCCGAAGCTAAAATTAAAGCTGAATCTGAAGCAATAAGAATTGCTGCGGAAGCCAAGGTTGAAGCTGAATCTAAAAAGAAAGTAAAATAATGACGGATAAAAAAGACCTTAGACCTTGGAGTGAAACCAAAGAAATAGGTTTGGCCAGATTAAAGAAATCTTGGGAGAAAAATAATAGAAAATCTATTCCTAAAAAGGATATGGAAAAATTAGAGAATTGGTATAAAGATAAAATTTTACCGGCGGTATATGAAGGAAAAAAATGAATGTAATTATATATCAATCTGCCGTTTCTATTATTAATGTTCCAGTAATTCCGTTTAATACTGCTCCTAATGCTCCAATTCAACAAATATCTAATTTAAATTTAGAGGGAATAAAAACCATATCTGATAATTTTACCTGCGACAGCAATGGTAAATTATATGGTACATTTCAAAATATTTCAGGTAATTATACTTTAAATATTTATAATGATGTTACTTTAATTAATTTAATTGCTTCAGCCACATCCAATACATTTGGAATTGTAAATGTAATTCAACAAAACAATTCAGGTATAACTGGAAATGTTAATTTTATTCAATATGTTCAAGATGATGATTTAATTTATTTTCAAGTTTTATTAACGAATGATAATGATATTCCACTTGGGGAATTGCAGGTATTAACTGATTATGATCCTGTTTATGGTTTTGAAAAATTTCATGAAATTGCTTTTTATGAAATACGCAGAATTGTAACCGGAAGATATCGTAGTATTTTATATAATAGAAATTGGATAGATAGCAAACAAATAAATGGTGGCATGGGCGGGGCGGATTTAAGTACAGTTTTAAATTGGTTTGCATTCAAGGAAGCTGCCGAACAATATGTTTTATATAAAATATGTCAAAGACAATATGTGGAAACGGATTCAATTTGGGATAAACGTTCCAAAGAAGCCATGATGAAATTTAAAGCATATATGGAAACAGTTGAATGTGAATTTGATATGACACATCAAAGAATAGAAAGTAAATCTAGAGCAGGTTGTACTTTTAAAATTGGCAGGAGCTAAAATGCCGATAACTGTAGAAATGCCAAATGATATAAATTCTTGGTTTAATCCTATTATTGAAAAAGCAATTCCTGCCGATCAAAGCACAGTAAATACTGTTTATCAAATAATTACCGATAAAGCTTTATTTGATAATAAAGATGTTAATGATTCTACAATGTTATATAAAAAAGATACTTCTAGATATCCCGACCAACTGATAGAAACGGGCAAAATGTCTCAAAGAGATTTATGGGAATTGGGTGAAAAAACAGAAAATGGAGTAGAAGTAATATATAGAACAAGCGAAATTATTGATAAATGGGGTAGAGCCTACATGGATTATTTAACTACCAAAGACCCAGAAGATGGCGGCAGACCTTGGATTTTAGAGAATAAAATTAATAATTCGGCTATAGAAGAAATACAAAATTGGATAATTGAAAATGTTAATGGTGAAGAATATGCCGATTGAGGAAATATATGATTAAAAAAACAAAATCAGGATATGAAGTAACCTCAGAAAGTGGTAAACGATTAAGTAAAACAAATTTAACTCACAAAGAGGCAGTTAAACGTTTAAGACAGATTGAATATTTTAAACACAAGAAATAAATATGTTGATAAGTTCTATTAATAGAAATTCTTTAATATTATCTAATATACAACAAACACTTCAACAAATAAAAGTGTCTGGTGTGCCAAATCAACGTTTATCTTTAGGTGAATCTCCTGAAAGTTTTGGATTATTTAATATGACCTTGGAAGAGTTATATAATTTAACTTTGCCAGATTTATCTAACTTACAAATTGGCAATGGTACATCTTGTACGGTTGATTTTTATACAGATCAAGCAAAAACTAATCTTTTATTTAGTGAAAATTCCACGGGAAATTCCAGCAGTTTTAGCACCATAAATAATAAATTATTTTATACTCCACCAGATTATTTAATTAATAATGCTGCCAGTTTAAGTACAACCTTGAATCAACAATTATATTACGTAACCGCTACTTTTACTAATGGCAATATAATAGATACTATTTATAAAAATGTTAATAATTTATTATTTCAACAAGTTATTGTTGCGTCTAAAGCAGAACCGGAATATGCAGGAAATGCTAATGTGGCAGTTTTAACAGTTAATCCAGAAGTTCAAACTGGTAAAAAGAATAGTGATTTTCGTATATGGAACTTACCATCATATGATTTAACAGTATATATAAATATATTAGATTGGGCTACATTGAGTGAATTTGACAGGTTACAATCGTATCAAAATAATTCTAATATTATTACTAATGCATTAAAATTTGATTTATATAGAGGTGGTAACAGTTCTATATATGATAATAATATAGTTGGAACACAAATATCGACAATGAAACCTTTGCCAAGTAAAAATAGAATGAAGGGTATTTTAACTATTAAATGCGCATATTTAAGTACACCGGGTACAAATTAATAAGTCATTATACTTAAATTTGACAAATAAAAATATATCCATTAGTGGATTTTGAAAAGGATAATTAATTATGAGTAATACACTTTCGCAGTTTGTTGATGTAAAAAATGTTGCTTATGGACCTTCTGGTAATCAAACTTCCATTGGTTCTGTTTCTAATATGTCCATACCCAAAGTTAATAAACGCGCTGAGGGATTAAATAATAATATAGTATCTGGTCCTGTATCTGCTCATATTACTATGAGAAATTACACATGGAGTTTTGATACTTCAGACTTTAGCGTTTATAATTTCCTTAATACTCCTGCCAATCAAATGGCATTAAGCGTTCTTAGTTTTATTGAAGTTCCTTTTGAAACACAAGAAAATACTCCTTTGGGTGACCAATTAGTTACTTTAGTTCAATGTGTAATCGATAGTGTGAGTCCAAATATGCCGATGAAGGCAGAACATACTTACAAAGTGACAGGCCATACATTGGCAACCAGTGGGGATGTGGATGCGTTAACCTATAGTTCTACTTCCTCGTAATAGAAAGGGGTGGTCATAATCTGGCGACGAAGAAATCAGTCTTCAAAATTTGTGCAAATCAAATTCGTCGCTTTCAAAAATTTAGGTTAATTATATAACCAGTTGGGCAACTCCGTTGCATACACAAAGCTAATTCTAGCATATAATTCAAATTCAAAATAAATTATAATAAATAGATAAAATATAAGGATAAAATATGGTCCCAGAAAAAGTGTATGCCCCTAAATCAAAAAATTGGTCAGAAGTAGATAGCCGTTGGTTAATGCTACATAACGGTAAATTATATTTATTGCCAGTTATAAATAAAAGTATTAAATATATACCGGAATGGCAAGAAGATGGTAGTGTTCAATTAATACGAAAAGATGCTGATGAACTTGGCGTATTAATGGATAAATTTATGTATTGTGTAGTTCAATCTAATCTAGGTGAAGTTATATTTAATTTAGCGGCCTACAGTGATTTTATGAATTTAATGAAAGCCCTGATTAATAGAAATTATGATTTTAATAAAGAAGAAATGATTAAATTATTAACTTTAACGACTGACCAATTACATCATTTAGTTAATACAATAGTAAGACATATTCGGAGTAATTAATGGAAAATATAGTTGTTAAATTAGAATTAGATACTACTGAAGCTCAAGAACAAGCAAAAGCATTTGCTAATTCACTATTAAATAGTTTAAAAAGTGCAGAAAGCGCATTGAGTGCTTTTTTAGCAAAACAACAAGAACTTAAATCTGCTTTGACAGAAGAAACAGCATTAATTGAAAAGATGGCAGCATTAAAATCTAATACAGGAACTGTAGAAGATGCTCAAAATATAAAAAATCTAGAAGCAATTAAAAATAGAATTGTACAATTAAGATTAGAATTAGAATTGCTTGAACGCAGATGGCAATTGATGAATAATAGTTCTGCTGCTGCTACTACTCAAGCGCAGAATCAAGCGGCGAATAATAATGATGTTAATAATACTTTAAATCAACAAGTATCAACTATAAATCAATTAAATATTAATCAAAATCTTCTTAATAGTTCTTTAACTACAGGTACAGCAAACGCCAATAATTTTGCATCCAGCCTACATGGATTTTTGGGTGTATTAGGAGTAGCTGGTTCTTTGAGTGCGGCTTTCAGCCAAATTCAGCAAGTAATGGATAAAATGCAACAATCCGTACTTGATATGTACAAAGCTACTGCTAAATTTAGAGATATGAATCAAGATATCTTTGAATCCATGAAACCGGTGTATAATGCAATGGGCATTAGTGGTTCTAATCCTCAAACACAATTATACCTTAACAATGCTGTAATGAATTTAGTAAAAAATGAAAAATTAGATCAACATGCTATTGCTGATGCCGCCACTCAATTAATAACTCAAATACCGGGTTTTGATATAACTAAAGGGTCGGGAGCGGAAATATTAAAAGAAACTTCAAGATTTACCCAACGTGGCATAAATCCCAGTGCTGCTTCAGCATATGTAGCAAATATTTTAAGAGATAAATCAAAAACACAAGGTAAAAGCGATCAACAAATTGGGACTTTAATTAATCAAGAATTATCTAATGTTATGGCTATATCTGGTGGCAGCACTGAAGCGGCCAATCAATATTTAGAAAATTTTGAAGATACTAAAGCAAAATATGAAGCTGCTGGTTTTTCGGATGAAGCATCTGCTCAAGTATGGCAATCTATATCAAAAGCCGGTGTGCCATTATCTAAAAGAAGAGAAGTAGAAAGTCAATTTTTTACTGGCTACACTCGTTTTATGGGTAAAGATATTGAGACGGATTTTGATGAATATGTAAAAACTCAATTAGGAGATACAGATTTCCCCGGCAAAGAAGCACAATTAAGAGTTATTAATAATAAAAAAATTCCATTAGAAGTTAGAATGCAAAGATTAATAGATGCCAGACCTGCCGGTAAAGGCACTCCATCTATGGACAATATGATGATGTCAGCTATTAAAACTCAAAGTCCAATATTGCCATCGCAATTAGCTTATTTTGAAAAAGGATTAACTTCTGTTCAAAGATCTGAAATTAATAGAAACTTAATGGGCAGTGGCAGTAAAAGTACATATGCGTCTAATATAGCGGGAGATTGGCAAGATCAAGTATTAGCAACATCACCAATTTTAATGCCTAGCCCTACAAGTGCTGTAGAAGAAGCCAATGCTAATGCACAATTTGCTACATATCAAGGGGCTGCTCAAAACCAACAAAATCCGGCAACCGCTACTATAGATGCTGCGAGGGCAATTTGGGAAACATATCTGGAAGCCAATCCAGCAGAATATCCTCCCATTCAAAACCCGCAATATACTAGAAGTTTTGTTCCCTTTAAAGATTTTTTTTCTGGTGGTGCAACAAAACAACAAATTTATTTAACTAATGCATATGCCGATCAATTAGTATATATGGCGTCGGAAGAAGTAGAATTGGAGAATATTAAAAATCCTACAGCGGCTCAAACTACTAGAAAAAATAATTTAATAAAACGAATATCTGCACTTTCTCAAGCTTTGGGTTTAGACAAAAGAGCTTTTAGAGATGATATATTACCCGGAGGAGCGTTAGGTGAAGACGGGAAACCAGTAAGAACAGAAAATAAAGTAGTTACGGGCAGTTATTTATATAAAGCTGCCCATGGAAAATTAGAAGAAAAAATAGATGCTGTAAGAAATCTTCAATCTCAACATCAAAGAGCTGATGATTATTTCAATGTACTTGATTATCGTATTGCTTCAAGTCCAATAAGAGTATTATTTGATGATGATGATTTACCTGATATACATTATGACCCCAAAAGTTTAATAAACTTTAATCTTCAAACTGGACCACATTCTATTAGTCCAGAAGAAGGAGCTAATTTAATAAATCCTGATTTTGTTCCCGTAGTTGATAATCCTTTTCATATGAGAAAACCATCAACTCGACCAACAACTCGACCAACAACCTTACCTGCATCCCCCCCATCAACTCGACCAACAACCTTACCTGCATTCCCCCCAGCACCCAAGAATCCAACTAATGATTTAAATCCAATAAGAGGATTATTTGATGATGATGATTTACCTGATATACATAATGACCCCTTACCTGAAAAATTATATCCCGATAGACCAACTACTCAACCTACTGGTCCGCAATCAATTAATTATAATATAAGGAATACTAATTACGGATATAGTTATGATTTCCTTGGTGCGCAAGAAAATCGTCCAAATAATTTTGGTTAAGGATAAATAAAATATGACTCAATATAATTTAACATCTACACCTAATGATCCAAAATTCAATGGTCAAACTATTTTTAATAGTCTTGATTATAATGGAAATTCTTATTGTGAAGGTGTTTGTTTTGTGGAAGATTATAATCAAATTGTTCAAAATATTCATTTTGAAGGTGAAGTTGGAGATTTTAGATTATTTCATGGATATGCAGATAGACCTTGGCGTTTTGAAGGTTATATATCTTGTGATAATGCCGTTTGGGCCACAGCTTATGCTAATTTAGCCACTATTTTGCAAGGAATAGAAACTCAAATTGATTCAGCTACCCCATATACTCTTATAGATAGTATGGGTAATTATTGGCATAATGCTGAAGTAAGAAAATTACATTATAATTCTTTCCCCCAAAAAACATCATCAGGTTGGATGGTTCATGTTACAGTAACGGGCGTGATTCATAATTCTGATACTCAAGAAGGACAAACATCGTGAGCGAATATTTTTTACCACAAGATTTTAAACGCAGATTTAAAATATTTACTTCGGGAGTTTTTACTCCTGAAGCAAGTCCCGGATATGCTCAAGTAGGAGAAAATCCTATTACTTTATTTACAGGTAATATATCTATTGGCAACTATACTTATGCCCCATATGCAGAACCAAAATTTATGTCAGTTACTTCAGATGGAGAAATGGGGGAATTAAGAGCTACATTCGCCCAACATACCGAAGACTTTTCTGATTGCACACAAGTTGGCCAAGGAATACAAGTTTATGATTTAGGCTATAATGCCGGTAATGGCAGTGGTAATTTACCAACTGGTAATGGGGATTTAATTTTTGATGGAATGATTTATAAATCACATATTGTATTTAATGGTCAAGAAGAAATGATGGAAGTGGTCTGTTATAATAATGGTGATGATATTTTACGTAGAGCAAAAATACATGGGCAATTAAGATTAAGTTATGCTAGTGAATTATCTTATTTTACGGCTGGACCCCAATCGTATTCAGTTTTATTACAACCGGAAGATAATAATATTATTACAATAGATACTCCTTGTATATTTAATAAAGATGGTCAACCGAACATGTTAAATCAATCTTATTATGGCAATTTTACACAAGGAAATAATACTGGAACTAATACATTTAATGTATTTGATGCGCCATTTAGAACACAAGTAAATAATTCCAATATAGAAATTAATGCACAATATTGGACAATTAAAGATGCTATAAAATATTTAATAAATACTCAAACTCCTATCGGTTGGAGCATAGCTACTGATTCTTGTCCAGACTCATATTTAGATACTGTATTTGTAGATAATCCTCAAATATCGAATATAAATATTGAAGGGGATTCAATAGCTGAAGCTTTAAATAAAATTCTTAATCCACACAATTATGGATTTTGGGTTGATAGTATTTCTGATTATTCCGGGAACAATAGTTCTGCTGTTGGAAAACATAATATATATTTCTTTTCCAGAGCCAATAATACTGATCCTGTAGTTTTATATATGTCTGCGCGTGGAAATAATGCATATCCTAATTATTCTAATTTAATTCATTGTGATTTTACTATTGATGCTACAGCAGTGGTTAATCAAATAAATAGTTTTGGAGATAGAATAGATTTTACAACTTTAGCATCTACTATTCCTACTAGCACAGGAAATAGTACCGCAATGTTATTAAGTAAAACTTGGAATAATATACCTTCTGGTTTTAATTTAAGTGATTTTGCAGTTGGCGGTATTATTAATTATGGCAATACATCTTTCATAAAAAATTATAAAAATCCCGAATTAATAAGTCCTGATATCATTGATAATAATAGTAAACCAACTTATGGTGTTGGCAGATATTGGAGTGTGAATCAAGGACAAATAGGCGGAGTAACTATTGGTAACATGTCATTATTACTTAAAGACCCAGATTTTATAGGAGAACATAATAGTACAGATTTAAGACAATTTGAAAAGCCTGAATGGTATAAAAGAAATTATCTTGGAGCTGAAGGTGAACAGTATGATGTTGTTGTTGAAATGAGTATAGATTCGGGGGGAGTTTGGAATCATATTGATTCAGAAGAATATAAAATAGTTAATGATAAAATATCTGGTATGGGAATAATATTTACTAGTCCTAATCTTGATGAATTGGGTTATTTATTTAAAACAGCATCAGGAACAGGTCAAAAATCTTATTGGCAGGCACAATTAGATAATACTTTACAAATAAGATTAATTGCTAAAGTTAAATCCGATCAAAGAGTATCTTATTCTACAAATAATGAAAATGCAAGTTTTCCTTTAGCAAATACTAAAATTTATAATAATGATGGATATCATAAAAATAATTATAATGATGTAACAAATGGAACATTGGAATACGTAAATTATACCCCATTAGGACAGGGACAATCTGGAAATTCAAGTCCAATTGGAAGTACGGTAGACCAAACGCCAGATTTAGGCAATTTAACCACATTAGAACAAGTCTATACAGATAGATTAATGACATATGGACGAGCGCAAGTATTATTAAAAGAATTTGACCAATATACTCCCGGACAAAGCATAACGCAAATAACGAATAGAATTACATTTGCATTTCCTCCTACAATTATAAAGTGCATATATAAATTTGAAGACCAACAAATTGAAATTATTGTTGATAATCATAGATTCCCAGCTTTATTGGATAATAAAGCAATCACAGAAGCTAGAACTGCAAGACAAAAAGCATTGGGTATATCTGAAAATGAATTTTTATTAAGTTCTAATGTGCCGGGTGGTCAAGCCACTCCAGTACCTTATTTAACGGGAGATATTAATAGTATGGAACAATATTATGAACGTGGAGGTCCATAATGGCATATCCTAGCGAAGAACGTCTTAAAAATTTAATAGAAGATGTAAGAAGTATATCAACTTTACCTTACAATAATCGTAATTTTAATCCTACAACTTTTACAGGCATGATAACAGAAGTTGGTAATAATTCTTTAAGTGTATTACCTATTAATTTATCATCAGTAGACAGTGATGGAAATTTAACATTTGATTTAGATATTGGAAATTATACATCCACTTATATTCAAACTGTAACCCCACAAAATATTAAAAATATGTCAGGAAATTTACCCAATTATTATAATAAAGGTCAAATAATAAATTATAATCGTTGGAATGCTGCTGGAAATAATGCGTCTTCAGTAGTTGGTACATTTGTTACTTTAGCTTCTATGCAAATGTTTCCGGTATCCATAACTCAAACTGGCGGTTATAATGGCAATTCTACTTCTGCCGCAACTTACATGTATGGTAATGTAACTAATTTATTAACAAACGGTAATATATCTTCTTCTGGCACACTCCAACCTATTTGGCAAAGACCTAATGGTGAAGTAAATATTGCAACCCATGGAATTGGTTATTTTGATCCAAATGGTAATTTTATTTTATTTATGGTTGATGAAACACCGCAAGATATCATCATTAGTTGTGGAAACGAAACATGAGATTACTAGACCCTAACGGTAAAATATTATTAAATTCTTCTGGTGCCAGAGAGACTGGCAATGGCAGCGGCAATTATTCGTGCTGCTGCGGAAATGGCAGTGGCAATGGCAATTGTAGCCTTTGTGCAAATTGTTATACCATTAGCGCTAAAATTTTCGAGACTAATTATAGTTTAACTAACAAAACTGGATGCGGTTGGTCAGACAGTTCTGAAAATTCAATTTCAATTATAGATGGAAATTGGACAATTATACTTTATGGGGAAATTGTTGCCTATAATTCTTTAAATAATGGAACTTGTCCACCTGCAGATGGATGGACCAGCACTAGCACTTCCGGTGAAACCTATACGGTGGAACCAGGTTGCCCATGTACTTTGGCTGGGAATTGTTCCACTTGTTCTCCAAGTTTTTTTGTTACGTGGTATCCAACTGGAAATCCAGATAGAAATCCAATTATCGCTGGAAATGCTACAATTGTATTAGATACCGATCCGGTGTCAGAACTTTGCAATTGGGGCTACCAAGGCTCGAATTGGATCACCGACCCTTCCGTGGTATTAGACTGTGGCGGTGCCGCGTGGGGTTTCCTTGTATCATATTCACCATACGACGGCTCAGGTCCGATTTATGCGACATTAGGCCCAAACCAAACCGGTTGCCCGCCAACTGGAACATATTTTGGATACGGAGGTGTATATGGTTTAATACCATATACTATAATTATTAGTGAGCTTATGATGATGCGTCCACCAGAAGTTATTCCTGAAGGTTTTGATGTAAATAAAGAAAAGTTAAGATTGCAACAAGGTGGTTGTTGTGGCGGAGGGAAAAGATGAAAAATTCAATTTTATTAACTTACAGAGACAGACCGCAACAATTAAGATTATGTTTGCAGGCTTTAAATCAATCGATGTTAGAAGATTGTGAACTAATTATTACTACTCAATGTGATGCAAAATATCCTATATTTAATTATTTACCACTTTTTATAGATGTTAATATAAATTATAAATGGATATGGATACGTAAAAGTGGTTTATTTTGTAAATCTTTATTATTAAATAAAGCATTTGAAAATAGTGCTGGAGAATATATTACTATTTTGGACGTGGATTGTTTAACCCCCCGAAATTTCTTTTATGAAATGGAATATCCTGAGTTAAACTCCAAAATATGTCATAATGTAAAATTATTAGATAGCGAAATATCTGCAAAAATACATAGAGGCGGCATAGCAGAATTTAATGCACAAGTTCAAAGAAATGGTAGATATCCTTTAGCTCCCATGAAATCAGATAATAAAATAATGGGTAATTCTCAATTTACTATAAATAAAATAGATTTTATTAAAACTGGTTTATATGATGAAAAATTTGAGGGATATGGACCTGAAGATGCACACATGAATGTAAAAATTGATAAATTAGGCATAAAAGGTATAGAAAACACTAAAAATCATCTTTGGCATTTACATCATCAGTATAATCCAGATTGGAGAAATAATGAAGAAGAATTTAAAAATAGAAAACATTATTGCGAGGAAAGAGATAAAATATACAAGTCCTAAAACCTGATTTTAACAAATAAAAATATAATGTCAATCATTCTTAAATCTATTATATCTGATGCAAAATCTAATTATTCTGATCCAAATTGGATGGATAAATACATTAATAATGGATTAAATCCATTTATAGAAGCAGTTAATAATATTAATACAAAAAAACTATTAAATAATGTAAAACAAGACCTTATTAATAGATATCAAGAGTCTAAAAAGACAAAATCTGCTACTTTACGTACATTACGTGACCCGCCACCATTGGCTTGGGAACAATATCAACAAGGCATTCAAATATTAAATCAAACTCCAACAGGAGATGGTGGATTAGGAATTCAACAAAATTTTATTCAAATTGCTAATAATTTTGGCAATATAAGTTTACCTACTTTAGATAGTGTTACACATACTGGAAACACAACACTTAATTCTATATTTGTTGGGAATGTAACTGGTAATCATTTTATAGGTAATGGAAGTTTATTAACAGGAATAACTGGAACAAATCAAAATTTACAACAAGTGACAAATAATGGAAACACAACTACCAATTCTATATCGGTTGGTGGATTAAATGTGGTTGGTATTTTTACCGGAAATTTAAGTGGCACGGCTACTAATGCTATTAATACCGATAATGCTACAAATGCTACCAATGCTGGAGCAAATGGAATATTATATTATAATAGCGGCGGACAGCTAACTTCCCAAGGACCAGACGGATTAAATTATCCTAATAACTTCACACTGGTTGATTCTGGTGGAAATCTTTATGTAGCCAATAATTTGATTGGCGCAGACGGGATAACTACTATTTATTCGAGTGGCTATTTTACGGGTGGATTAAACACTGGTGGTAAAACTATAGATGTACAGGGTG
>Ga0316231_1002042_pt1 | contig 20331 bp, 14 predicted proteins | sample TBH18027metaG_FD_206002 | JGI IMG/M metagenome (GOLD analysis project Ga0316231, IMG submission 206002) | Freshwater microbial communities from Trout Bog Lake, Wisconsin, USA - TBH18027 | ecosystem: Environmental > Aquatic > Freshwater > Lake > Hypolimnion/Profundal zone | place: USA: Wisconsin...
CATTCTTCAAGGGACTTTTGCCCGAAGGCTGGTTTCGGGAGGTCGTCTGCCAAACGCTCAAGATTGACCCCAAGGACGATTTTGGTCTGCTCATCAAAGCCTGTGGCGACTGCATCGGAGCGGTGTGGATTAAGGAATGAAGGATTACTGCGACATCTGCGGGACGGCGTCCGATGACAACGGACGATATCATTCCGCCTGCCTCCGCAGCCTGTTCGGAATTCCAGCGATGCCAGCCGTTGAGCTGACCCACGGCGATGTCTTGATGAAGGCTCAGGAAATGGCAGGCCGGATGTCCATCTCCGGGGTTCAACCCAAGCTTTCGATGTCACGGCAAGGTTCTCGCCTGGTTCCGGTCACGACAGGAGGGCAGTTTATCCTCAAGCCTCAGACGGAGAGGTTCCCGTTACTGCCGCAGAACGAGAATCTCTGTATGAACATCGCCAAGATTCTTAAAGTTGACACTCCGCCACATGGGCTGTTGGACTTACAGGACGGTTCGCCTGCCTATCTTATTCGCCGGTTTGACCGCACTCAGGATGGAAAGAAACTGCGGTGCGAGGACTTCGCACAGATTTTTGGCGAGGACGACAAGTACTCGGGTTCGATGGAGAAAATCGGGAAGAAGATTCGTGAACTATCTGGCGTCCCTGGGTTGGACGTTCAATTGTTCTTCGAGCGGGTGCTGCTGAACTTCCTGCTGGGCAATGGCGATGCTCACCTCAAGAACTTCTCCATGCTCGAATCAGATGGCGGCGGGCTGAGACTGTCGCCAGCCTATGACATCGTTTGTTCCAAGGCCGTGATTCCAAGAGAAGCGGACTGTGCTCTGACGCTGAACGGCAAGCAGAATAAGATCGGACGGGGAGACTTCAAGCGGTTTGCCGACACGTTGAAGATTCCTCCCAAGGTTCTTAGTGGCATCCTCGACCGGTTTGAACGAAGCTACCCAATAATGGTTGAGGTGATTCCGCAATCCCGCCTGTCCGCGAACATGCAGGACACCGTAACCCAGATCGTGAAAGAACGGCATCAACGCATGTTTGGCCGTGAAGGTTGAGCGGAACATCCATAAACACACTCTTCACAACGCATAGGTCTACCATCGTAATGTCGCCGGATGCTTTTGCTGCAAGGTTGATTTTAGCGGTCTCAAATGCTCCCCAAACTCACAATATTCGATCGCTTCCTTGACGAGATTGGTGGCGCTGATTCATGATTGAGCCAACCCAGGCTTGCGCTGACCGCAGCGGCAGCACAGGCCCGTCGTGGGCATGAAGAATGAGCGCAACCATGAGACAGAAAAGAAAACGCGAGTTTCTGAATAAATCGGTCGCAACAGCCGGAGCTGTTGCAGCATCCAGAGGCAAGTCAACAATGCCGAGAACCTACACACTTACCCGTCACATCCCCGTGGAAACAGGCTACGATCTCGTCGTGGCTGGCGGGGGTCCGGCCGGCGCCGCAGCTGCGATATGCGCGGCAAGACTGGGCGTCAAAGTCCTGCTGGTCGAAGCCACCGGATGCCTGGGTGGCATGGGCACCTCGGCGATGGTCTCCGCATGGTCCAATCTGACCGATGGCCGTCGTCCGGTGATCGGCGGACTGATGGCTGAGATCGTCGACACGTTGCGAAAGCAGAAACATATCGTCGGCTATGACTACGATGGCGTCGGATTCAATACCGAAGCGCAGAAAATACTGCTCGACGATCTCTGCGCGACCAGCGGCGTCGAAGTGCGGTTCTTCACCCGGGTCATCGACGCCGAAGTCGACCGGGACAACAAGAAGATCGCAGGACTCCTGCTGCACAACATCGAGGGATACCGCTACGTTTCGGCAAAGACGTTCGTCGACGCCACCGGCGACGCCGTGCTGTCGGACATCTGCGGCGCCGCCTGCCGCGAGGCGGGACGCGACACCGAAAAGATCATGCCGCCCACGCTCTGCTCATCCCACGCTGGCATTGATTTCAAGCGTTTCAAGAACCAGCAACAGGCGGTTCTCAAAGCCATCAAGGATAACTTCTTCACCCAGCCTGACCGGCACGTGCCAGGGATATTTCGTACTGGCCGGACGATGGCAATCCTCAATGCCGGCCATATCTTTGGGATGAACGCGCTTCAGTGCCGCAGTCTCTCCGATGGGATGGCTCGCGGACGGAAACTGGCCAGGGAATACGTCGAGTTCTATCGCAAGTACGTGCCCGGCTGCAAGAACATGGAGTTTCTGGCCACGGCTGCGTTGATGGGCGTGCGTGAGTCGCGGCGTATCGTCGGCGAATACGAACTCAACTACGAGGACTTCAAGGCGCGCCGCCATTTCCACGACCAGATTGCCATTTACCAGAAAGGCGTCGATATTCACGTTTACGACCTTGGCCCCGAAGAGTACGAGCGTTACCACAAAGAGTTCACGAAGATGGACTGTCTCAAACGCGGCGAATCGTATGGATTGCCGTACGGCATGTTGGTTCCCAGAGGCTGGCAGAACCTGTGGGTGGCAGGACGATGTAACTCCAGCGACATCAAAGTACACGGCGCGATTCGTGATCAGCCGGCATGCTACATGATGGGACAGGCTGCCGGCACGGCCGCTGTTCAGTCGATAAGAACCGGGCAGCCGGCCAATGAGCTCGACACCGCACAGTTGGTGAAGTCACTGCGAGCAGCAGGGGCCACGCTACCCCAAAAGAACCTCAGCAAGAAGATGACGCGTCAATAGATCAAGCAGGATATCATGGAACCTCTTTTCGGAACCGACGGCATTCGCGGCCAGGCTAATCGCCATCCCATCACGCCTGAAATGGCTTTGCAGGTCGGCAAGGCCATCGCGCGCGTCATCGGCGCGGCCGGTCACGGCAGCAAACGCGTTGTCATTGGCAAGGACACGCGCCTGTCGGGTTACATGCTCGAAACTGCCCTCACCAGCGGACTGGTCTCCATGGGCGCGGATGTATTCCTGGTCGGTCCCGTGCCCACGCCTGCTGTGGCGCATCTGACCAAATCGCTCGCGGCGGACGCGGGAATCATGGTGACGGCTTCGCACAATCCTTTCGATGACAACGGCATCAAGATATTTGGTCCCGATGGCTACAAACTGGACGATTCCGCCGAGGAAGAGATCACAAGACTGGTCCTGTCCGGCGAGATCAGCAGCGAGCATATTCGCAGCGATCAGATTGGCAAGGCCCATCGCATTGATGATGCTTCGGGCCGGTACATCGAGTTTGCCAAAAGCACCATTCGCAATGAAAAGCTTAATCCGCTCAAGCTTGTGCTGGACTGCGCCAACGGCGCCGCTTATCACATGGCACCGTTGATCTTTCGTGAACTGGGCGCTGAGGTTGTTTCCAGCCATGTGGCGCCCGACGGTTACAACATCAACAATAACTGCGGCGCGCTGCATCCGCATGTGATGGCTGAACAGGTCAAGGCCTGCAAAGCAGATCTGGGGATCGCGCTCGACGGCGACGCGGACCGCGTCATTTTTTCAGATTCAAACGGGTCCATTGTCGCGGGCGACCGGATCCTCGCCATCTGCGCGCTGGAGTTTCGTCATCGCGGCGTCTTGGCGCATGATACGCTGGTCTGTACAAGCATGAGCAACTTCGGTCTTCGGGACTCCATGACACGCCACGGCATACGCGTCGTCAGCACGGATGTCGGCGACCGTCAGGTCATCGAAGCCATGCGGGCCGGAGGTTTTTCCGTGGGCGGCGAAAATTCCGGGCACATCATTTTCATCGATTTTGCCACCACGGGGGACGGTATCATCACGGCACTACAGATTATGCGCCTGATGAAAAACAGCGGTCAATCGCTGGCTGCTCTAGCGGCATGCATGCATGAATATCCGCACCGTTTGATCAGCCTGCCGGTGCGTGAAAAACAGCCGCTGGAGACGCTGCCGCGCCTTTCGGAGACCATCCGACAGGCCGAGACCGCGCTGGCTGAGCAGGGCCGTGTGCTCGTGCGTTATTCGGGTACGGAACACAAGATTCGTCTGCTGGTGGAGGCAAAAGACGCCACGCTTATGGAGTTCTGGGTGGAACGTCTCTGCGCCGCCGTGCAGGCGGAGTTAGGGTCATAGTCGTCGAGTGACCCATGATTCTGGGCACAACAGTGAATTCAACTCCAGCCTCGGATGACATGACCAGAAGATAAGGATACTCTTATGGATGCTTGCCATATGAACCCAACACGACCTTCCATCTGCCGCCACGGCTTGCTTTTTCTTTACGCAGTTCTGGCGACGACTATCAACATCCTGTTCCAGCAACATGTTTTGGCCGCAATGCCTTCAGGGGGCAATTGGCCTGCGTGGCGCGGAGACGGATCCGGGATCAGCCTGGAGACTCGCCTGCCTGTCACGTGGGATGCAACCAACCACATCATTTGGCGCACGCCGCTGCCCGGCGAGGGGAGTTCTTCTCCGATCGTATGGGACAGGCGGGTGTTTCTCACGGCTTCGACAGATCACGGCACGAATCGGCTGGTGATCTGTCTGGATTCACAAAACGGCCGTGTGCTCTGGCAACGAAGTTTGCCCACGTCGCGAATCCCGCGAACCGATCCGAAAGCCGGCTATGCTCCTGCGACGCCCGCGACCGATGGTCGTCGGCTATACGTCTTTCTCGATTCGCCCGGCCTGATGGCATTCGACATGGACGGCTCGCTGCTTTGGACCCTGCCGCTTGGACCGTTCAAGTCGCCGTATAACATCACCGCATCACCCATCGTATTTCGCGACCGTGTCATCCAATGCTGCGACCATGCGGGCGAGGCATTCATCCTGGCTGTTGACAGCGCGACAGGCGCCCTGCTCTGGAAAACGCCGCGCAACCAAAAGTACCAGTATGGAACGCCGCTGCTGATTGAAAGCGGGGACGCCTGGCAGATCGTCGCCAGCGCGTCTGCGGTCAAATCGTATGACCCTGTTACCGGCAGGGAATTATGGTCGTGTGCCGGTCTCACGGATTGCGTTGCTCCCAGCCCGGTGTACGGAGAGGATGGGTTGGTCTACGCGACTTCGGGCCGCAATGGCCCTTCGCTGGCCATCGACCCGGGAGGATCCGGCGATGTCACGGAATCTCGCGTACGCATGCAAATGACAACAGGCGGCCCTTACGTACCATCTCCTCTTTTCCGTTCCGTACTGGTCATTCCCGCCGATGATGGCGTGTTGCGCCTGGCTTCGACAAGCGGCGAAATGCGCGTGGCTGAGCGTTTGCGGGCGCACTTCACCGCATCTCCGGTCATCGCTGGGAGCAACATCTACTGGACAGCCGAAAGCGGCGACACCTACGTGTTGAACGCCAGTCACTTGGGCGATGCGCAGCCGGAGCTCCACAGAGTTTCCGTCAACTCATTGGGCGAAAAATGCCTTGCATCTCCGGCGATTGCGGGCGGATGTCTGTTTATCAGGACGGATCAGGCGTTGTATTGCATTTCTGGAACCGACGCGGCTGCGCCAACGCCACTCTCCCATCCCGTCAACACAGCGGGATTCGCGGAGTTGAAACAACGTTTTGAATCGCATCCCGCTGAAGATGGTCCGGATATTCCCGTGCGCTTGGACGTGGTGAATGCGCTCGCAGACCTGCAAAGCACCCAGGCGGTTATTTTTCTGAAACAGATCGCGCTCAAGGATCCGCATTGGGACGTGTGTGAAGCAGCAGCCAAGGCGCTTGGCGCATCCAAGACGCCGGAAACGATACCCGCGTTGCTTGCCTTGGAGAATGACCGCCGCGATTATATGAAAATCATTTCGGCAAACAGCCTCGGCCAACTTCAGGCCGGAGACGCCGTTCCGCTGCTTCTGAGCGGGGCACACGATCCCAAACCGCTGGTGCGTATCGCGCGCTTGCAGGCATTAGCCGCGATTGCCTCCGCTCCGAACATGGCAACCGGGCCGATTCTGACCGTCCTGCAGGAGGCGCTGGCCGATCCGGAAGGCGCGGTCCGACAGGCGGCAATTCAAGGACTGGCAGGATTGGCAAAATGTCCAGGCGTCGACCCAGGGGTCATTGTTACATCGCTCAAATCCTGCCTGGCCGACCCCAATCCACTTGTGGCCGACACTGCCAGAAAAGCGCTCCAAACCTTGAACTAGAGCGGTTCAGATCAGAAGGCGCAGGAGATGCCGCCGTAGAATCCCCGGCGGGGCAGGTATTGCGGCGCAAAGACGCCGATGCCCGTGCCATCGCGGATTTCGTACACTTTGTCGAACAGGTTCACCACGTCAAAGCGCAGTTTCCAGACGCCCCAACCTGTCATGCCCAGCGTGTATTCTAGGCCGGAATTGAAAGTAACATATTGAGGACTCTCTGCATTGTTCACGCCGTCATTCACGCTGTTACCCCACAAACCGCTGCCATACAAGGCATCCGTATAAAGCCTCAAATCCTTCCATTTGTAGGCAACTCCTGCGGATGCGGTAATGTCCTGGTCATGATCGAGGTGATACCAATGATTTTCCATGTAATCTAAATCGCTTGAATCGAATTGCCATTGACCTGACACAATCCCTTTGGCTACGGCGCGGCTCAACGCCACGTTTGCATAGGCGGAGAACCCCTTGTGCTCGTAGTTTGCAGTGAGCTCGACGCCGTAGACGCGTGCGATGGCCCCGTTGTTCGGCGAGAAGATCATGGCCGGACCGAACTGCCCCTCGTCGAGCACGTCGCGCTTGCGCTTGTAATAGCCATCAAGCCCGACGCGGAATTCGGAGCCGAACTCCTGAACGATTCCGGTGTCGAAATAATTGTAGCGTTCGGCCTTCACCGGCGCGATGGATGTGATGGAGGGATCAATGCCGTGGGTGGTGTTTACGAACTCGGCAACATCTTCAGCCTGCACCAGGTATAGCGGTGGTGGCGTGAAATAGCTGCCGAAGCCGGCATGCACGGTGGTCTGGTCAGTCAGTTTGTAGACCACGTTGATGCGCGGACTGAGTTGGTTCTCGTTGACGTAGGCGTTGAGTTGATCAAACCGCAGGCCGTAGTTGATCGTCAGGTCGTCGCACAGTTTCCATTCGTCCTGCAGGTACAGGGCAAACATGTACCCCACTTTGCTGTAGTCGTCGTTGATCGTGTACGGCAGGCTGCTTGTCTCCGACGTCCATTGCCCTGCCGTCCAAGTCGCCGGGAGCACCGTGTTGGAGGTCTGGACAGTCGTTTTCTCAACGGTGAATGAAAAGCCCCCGCGCAGCGTGTGCCAGTCGCTGAGGTGGTCGCTGGCGTCGCAGGACAACCCGTTGGCAATCAGTGTGTGGTCCACGCGGCTGGCGACGCCGTTGAAGAGCAGGTCTCCCACTGGATCCGGCGTGAAGGCTACCTCGGCAAAGCGCGTAAATTGCGACAGTTGGAGGCTCAAGTCGTCTGACTTCTTCAGAAAGGTCAGCATCTCGTAATAGCTTTGCTCCGTCTGAGTCTCATTCAAGCTGGACGAATCGAAGGTTGTATACGAGCCGTATGGGTAGGCCACCGTTTGACCGGGCTGGTTGGGGATTTGGAAATCGCTGTGCTCGCCGCTGAGAATGAGACTCAACTGGCTGGTGCTGTCGAGCAGGTAGGTCAGATTGGCGAATCCCTTGTACTGGTCGGTGTCGTCATGAAGGGGACGCAGACTGGGGGTTGGATTGGCCATGCCCAGATCACTGTGCAGGTAGCTTTCCTGAACATAGATCATCTCGCGTCCGTTTACGCCACTGTATTCGACGCCTGGGTTGATCGTGTTGTAGCTTCCCCCATAGCAGGAGAGGGTGGTTCCCTCCTGGTCCGCGCCGGTTTTGGTCTGGATGTCTACGATGCCGGCCGTGCGACCACCATATTGCGCCGGAAGCGTGCCGGTGATGAGCGACAGTTTGTCCACAAACTTTGTGCTCAACTCCTGTCCGAATCCAAGGAGACCGTCCGGCAGCAGCACGTCGTTGATTCGGTATTGAAGGTTGGCTTCCTCGCCGCGCACGTGCAGACGCTTGTCCAGTTCGTCCTGCGCCACGCCGGGAAACCGATAGAAGGTCTGGTCGAATGACGCATTGTCGCCTTGCGATTGCGAGGCAATCTGCTCGCGGTTCAACGTATATTCCTTGGCGCCTAGGCTGGGCACGATTTGTTCGCGCAGAGCATGCAGAGCCGTGGCGGTAATAATGACGTCTGGAATGTTGGTGGTCAGCATGGCCGGCGGCATGTTTGTTTTGCCGGCGGCAGGAGGCGCGGCTTTCTCCGAATCGCCAGCCAGCAGCGTGCAGCCAGCCAGTCCGATAATACCCAGCGCGACTTGTATGCGCTTGCTATTCATATCTGATTAACCTTCCATGCGCTGCCGCGGGATCGCGTGGACTTACATGCCTTTGCGGCGGCAGAAACCTAGTTTGATGGAACCGTACATTTCGCGGTAGCCGTCCACAACATCGTCCAAGTGCTCGAAGATGAAGGGGGCGATGTCGCCGGCGCCGTTTTTGGTAAAGACAATGTCGCCGGCAACATAGACGCAGGAATGAACAAGCTCGTTGTCGTGAAACAAGAGAACGACGTCCCCCAAATGTGTCGTGCTGTTCAGGGGTGTGTATTGATTGGCCAGTGTGGCGGACAGGTTTTCGTTGAGGGCAATGCGATCGTCGGACGGATCGTTAAAGAAATTGAGGCTCGCCCAGTGACAGTTGCAGTGCGCAGGGCCGCCAGGTTCGTCGGGGCTTGGATAGGTGTAGACGCGCACATTGGGGAAATGCGGCAGGAGCGCCAGCACGGACACACCGCCTTCGGGGGCGTATAAGGCTGGAAGAATGGGTTCAACGAAAGCTTTGCGATTTTTCTCTCCCCAATAGGCCAGGGCGGCATCGGATGGTTGACCCGGCCTGAGGCTGACATTCAGGCGGAGGGTGGACACGCGACGCAAGACGCGGATGAGTTCGATACGTGCGTAGCGTTGCGGAATATACGGCAGGATAAGCTGGGGATCGGAGAATGCAAGATAGTGGCCGCGCTTGTACAGGAGAGGTTCAATGCGTGCGATCGTATCTGCGGGCACCGTGCTGTTGGCAAACCACTCCCGGAGGGAAATGTTTTTCAGGCAGAAAGGCATGTTCTGCGCGACATTGGCGCTGTTGCGACTGAGGATGGCGTAGAGTGCTCCTCGTTGGGTTGGGGAGAGTCTGCGGACAACGTTGTCCGGCGGATGCAAAACATATCCCTTGCCATCGAGTGTGGGCATGGCTGTCTTGACGAGTTCAGCGGAGGTCTGCGCGTCGAGTCCGACGTTGGAGAAGTGTTGACGAATCTCATCCGTCGTAGCAGGGGAGAAGGTCCATTGCCGGTAGGGTGTTAGATCGAGGTCGAGAAGGGTCTGTTCGGAGGGGCAGTTCAGTATGATGGGTAGGACGTGGAGGTCTCCCCATGGGCCGGAGAGAACTTCTTCCCGGGGGCTGACGGTTGCCGGCAGGATGCCGTTTGCCGAATGGCCGATCAAATAGAGCACGATCAGCCAGGGAACGAGAAACAGCACAACCACCAGGGTCGTGATGAGCGGAGTGGACCGAAGAATGAAGACGGGTCTTGGAAGTCGCGCAGATGGCTGCATGTCAGGAGCTTTTCCGTGTAACGGACTTTCTTCTTGTTGCGGAGTCGTGAAAAGTGATTTCTGTTAATCCAGCATTGCTGTTTAAGATGGCTTACATTATGCCCTGCCGGACTATTGATTGGCTAGCGATTTCATGATATTGGCCGTTTTAATAAAGGGTTTTTGCGAAACATGGATAGCATAGGGACGGCTGGTCGCGCTGGCGGGTTGTGAGCGCAATCGTTTTGATGCAGGCGAATAGACAGGCTGCATCTGTATTTCAGGTTCGGAATATCCGCCTTACCACGGCGATGCCAGGCGGTAGAAACGCGCCGGGTAGTTCGTCCACTGGGGGTCGTTGAAATAGGACGTGCCGCTGGAAAGCGTGGTTGTTGCCACGGGAACCCACACCGGATTGGTCAGGTTTGTGCAGGCTTGAACTACGACCATCAAGTCGGGAGTTCCCGTAATGGTAAATCCAAACTGGCTTGCCTGAACCCCGAAAGTTGCATCGCTCACGATCTGCGGGTTCCACAACACGGTTGGAATTCCCCCTAATGTCGAGCCCCAGCCCGATGTTCCAGCCAAGTAGTAGATGGTCGCGGGGTCAGAATCGAATTCAGTCCCATCGTCGGCAGGGGGAGCACCTTGGAAAAAGAAGGTTGCCAGATTGAAGCAGTAACCGAACGCTTCGCTCCCAAGACTGACGACGTTGCCGGGCATGGTGATGCTGGTTAGGGCGGAGCAGTTAAAGAACGAATAGTTCCCAATGCTGGTCAGACTGCCGGGAAGCGTGACGCTGGTTAGGCCGGAGCACCCGTAGAAGGCATAATCTCCAATCGCAGTCACGTTGGAAGAAATGACCACATAGGCGAGGCTGACGTTGCCAAAGAAAGCACTCGCTCCGATGTAGGTGACGGCCAGGCCATTGATCATGCCGGGCAAGGAGAGAGAAGTATTCGTGCCGCTGTATCCCGTGATGGTGCATGAGATGCCGTCGCCATTAGGCATGTAAACATAGAAATCCGCGCCCGATGCATACCAGAACGCGTACGTCGGAGACTCGCCGGAAAATACAGACGAATCAAGATTGCTGTAGACACTCACAGGGAGTATCACGCTGCCCAGATTATAGCAGCTATCAAATGCATTGTTCCCGATCGTGGTCACGCTGGTAGGAATGGTCACGCTGCCCAGACTATAGCAACTGTTAAATGCATTGTCCCCGATGCTGGTGACGCTGTTCGGAATGGTCACGCTGCCCAGACTATAGCAGCTGTTAAATGCACTGTTCCCGATCGTGGTGACGCTGTTCGGAATGGTCAAGTTGCCCAGATAGCCGTCGCCATAGAATGCATTGTCCCCGATGTCGGTGACGATCAGGCCATCGATTGTGCTTGGAATTACGGGGGAATAGTCTGTGCCGCTGTACCCTGTGATGGCGCATGAGACGCCGTCAGGGCTGGGCGTGTAGTAATAGGTGTCCGACAAGTTGCCATCGTTATTGAATACCGTTCCATCCAGAGTGCCGTTGAAAGCGCCGGGAATCATGGCGCAGGAGAGACTGCCGCAATTGGCAAACACGAACTCTCCGATACTGACGACGCTGTTTGGAACGGTCACGCTGGTCAGACCGCAGCCATTAAAGGCATTGTCGCCAATGGCGGTCACATTGGTTCCAATCGTCACGTTGGTCAGGCTGGCGCAGTTTAAGAATGCGCTGGCTCCGATGTTGGTGACGTCGTTTGGAATGGTCACGCTGGTCAGCCCGGCGAAGGAAGAAAAAGCGCTACTCCCAATGCTTGTCACCGGAAACCCATTGATGGCGCTGGGAATGGACACGTCACCGACCGGGCCTGTATATCCTGTAATGGTGATGGTGTTGTCGCTGTTGGTCGTGTAGGCGTATTCAGACCAGACTGTCGTCGGAAGCAGGCCGTATGTCGAACCCCATCCTGTTGTGTCAGACAGGTAATAGGCGGTCGCGGGGTCAGAATCGAACACATCCGAACCCAGAGCGGGTGCGTCGCCCATAAAAAAGATGCTGGCGAGTTGAGTGCAATTCGAGAACGCATAGTCCCCGATGCTGGTGACGCTGCCGGGAATTGTCACGTTCGTCAAACTCCCACAACCCGCAAATGCCTGACTGCCGATTGCGCTCACCGGCAGACCGTTAATCTGCGATGGGATCGTCAAATTCCCGCCGTAGCCGCTGTAGCCTGTGATCGTAATCGTGTTGTCTGAGTTGTTTGTGTATGTGTAGGACGCCAACGTGGTGACATTGAAATAATTGAATGTGACATTCATAAACGTGACATTCAGTGGGATGGGGCCGCCCTTGAAAAACAAGGCGACGCGGTCGTTTCCATTGACATCATGGATCGTTCCCAGTTTTGTCCAGGTCGTGTCGGTCGGCAGCTTGAAATAAAAATCATAGGTGTTGTAGTTTTGGGCACCCACGGTTACGACCATTCTCAAATCCACGATATCGGCATTCAATGCGCTTATCAGATTGGCGGAATCGCCGGGATGGTTGTTGCCCAGTCCCTGCACCCAAACCCCGTTCGGCGAGTCCCAGTGGTCGAGGCCAAAGGTAAACTGCTGTCCCATGTTAGAGCCACCGGACCCATCGGGACCTGAATAGGTTGTCAGGCCGACAATTCGTCCATAGGGGGACGTGTCATAAAACTGCACTTCGGTTTCAGCCTGCCATTGGCCGCCAACTCCAACATTCGGGATGGGCGTCCAAGCATAGGGCAGACCATTGCGATTATTCCACACATCAGCGCCTGGGCCTGAAAAATGGAGCTTGTGGGTGTCTGTAAGCAGCGTAATCGTTCCCACGCTAGGGTTGGGGACATCGAGAAACAGATTGGTGTCCAAGGTCGACCCTTGAAATGACGTCGCCAGGTCTGCGCGAGTGCATAATGGCAGAGTCCAAACAAAAACCATGAACAAGCTGAACACTGTGTTTCGCCAACAGGTTGGATTGATCCTGGCATTCATGTCTGAACACGACCTTTCTTTGCGAGGGCATCAAGCGCAGGGTTCATCTCTTTGGCTTTTCTCTACAGTTATCCCCGTGTCTCAACGCCATCATGATGGCACTTTACTCTCGCACCAATTCCCTGACAAGCACACAATTGAGACGGGTCCATGATCGTCTCAGACGTTTTGTTTTTGATTTTTCGTCGGAACAGACGCGCTGATTTTTAATAACAGTTTTGTCATGTATGGCGATATCTTTTTGTCATGTGAATATTGTTTTATAGGTGCGTAACGACCAAGGCCCTGTCATTCGTAAACGACCGAAAGGAAAAACACATGATGAACAACACGACAAGGTTTGACGCTCTGTTTGCTGTGGCTCTTTGCAGCGTGTCGCTGGCGGTTGCTCAGTCGGATCCGACGGGCACCCGACCGCCTCCAGATTCCGGTCAACAACCCCAAGGGAAATCGCAACGTTATTCGATCGAACAGGCGACCTCCGACAAGGCGCAACTTCATACCATCGCTTTTGACGGGTTGGCTTTTCTGACCGGCGATTTCGGCTTCGATACGTTTCTGCCTCCGGGCAAAGTGTCGGATTACTTCGGGTTTCAATACATGCGGGATATTGACGCCGCAACAGGCGGGCACAACACGTCGTTTCTCACGCGTATTGCCGAGAACATGCTGGCCATCCTGAATGAGGACCAGAAATCGCAACTTTTGGCCCTTGGGCAGACGCAGGAAAGAGATATCCAGCGTTTTGCCAGAATGCGATTCCCATTGATCAAGGCATTTCGGCGAAATCTGGAGGGCGATCTCCCTGCGGGCAGTAAAGGATTGGATAAGCGCGCGGTGATGACCGCCTCTTCCGACCTGTATGCGCTCGACGGGGAAGTGGCGTATCAGCGCGCCAAGGTGATGGGTGGCATTATTCGGAGCCTGAGTGAGCAGCAGAAAGCCGCTTTGGCCAAATTAAAGTTCGGCGATTCTCGCACATGGCCTGAGCAACCGGAGCAACTTGACAAGCAGAGCATGTCGCACGAGGTCGATGTGGCCATGATGACCTATGCCAGCGAGATGTTTGCCTGGTACGCGGGATCTTTGGATGCCGACACGTACTTTTGCCCCGAACGGCACGGCATGTACTTTGGCGGGTTTGGCATGAAGACCGCTCCGGCCATGGGCAAGCAGAACTATTCGATCAGCACATCGCTCACCGGCGACAGCGGCGCTGCATTTCTGGCTGAGCTGACGGAATCACAGCGGAAACACATTACGGACCTGGTGGACCTCCAGCGGCAGGATTTGCGGGAGATCGTTCAGACTCGCCGCGCCATTGCAACCGAGTTGCGACGCTTCCAGAAAGGCGAAGTGGCGGACCAGGAGAAAGTGGCGATCCTGTCCAAGCGATACGGAGAACTGGATGGCGAGCTTGCGTATTTCTACGCCACGGCATTCGGAGATGTCGGCAGGACATTGACCCCACAACAGAAGGAAAAGCTGGCCAAAATGCGCGCGATCAACCCGGATGATCCACGTGGGCCGTTCCTGTATTCCGACCCGATTGCCATGCCGAAGATCGAAAACACGGATTTTCTGTTTGGTGTACACGGAGCGCAACAATAGCGATGTCTGCTGCGCGTATGGCGAGACAGACAACAAAGAAAGGAACGAATCATGAAAATCAGAATTATGACTCTTGCACTCGCGATCGCCGTTTCAACGATTAACGCGTTCGCGCAGGACAGCACCGGTGCTTCGCCGCAGGCAAGCGGAAGCGCCGGCGCTCCAAGCGGCGATTTGGGGCAGAAGCATGGTGGATTTCATCTGCTGCCACCGCATGCCAAAGAGGAACTCAATCTGACCGCTGACCAGCAGAAACAACTGGCGGATCTGGAGACAGAAGTAAAGTCCAAGCTCGAAAAAATCCTGACCGCCGACCAGCAGCAAAAACTAAAGCAGATGCGGCCACCGCCTCCTCCGCGTCAGAGTGGCAGGAGCGGCGGGGTTTCGTCTTCCGGTGGCGACGGTCCCAATGGTGGCGGCAATGGCGGAAGTCAGTCCAACCAGCAGCCACCGCCGCCTCCACCTGACAACGACTGATTCCATGAGGCTTGCATTCATCGGACGATCCATGGCAATCATTAATAGTGCTGCCGTGGATCGTTCCGGACTAAAAGGATGAGGATAAGATGCGATTCTTGTCATTAGGGATGTTGATCATGCTGGGGCTGTTTGGCATGGTTGTGAGCCTGCCGGTAGCGCATCTGCATGCTCAAAACAGCGACGTGCCCAAACCATTATTTCAAACGGCGTTTACGCTTCGAAGTTCTGCGGTTATGGATGGTGGTCAGCTTCCAAAAGAGTATACAGGCGATGGAGCCAGCGCAACACTGCCGCTGGAATGGGGTGGTGCGCCGACGGGAACAACACGTTACGCAGTCATCATGCATCACATCGATCGTGAATCAAAAACCAAGTGTTATTGGATCTTATTCAATATCCCCGGCGATGTTACGAACCTTCCCCAAAACGTCACCAGTGTCGGCGTGCTTGGCAACAACAGCATTACAGGCGCAATTGGATATGCCCCGCCACATTCAAAAGGTCCGGGGCCCAAGACGTACGTGTACACCGTTTATGCCTTGTCATCACCGGCCCAAGTGGATGGTATATCGTCCAATGTCACCCGTGACGTACTGCTGGCTGCCATGCATGACCACATTCTTGATACGGCAGAACTGCATGTGGTGTATACGCGGTTCACCATGCCTCTTTAACAGGTTGCCCGGCAACGCAGGCGATAGTTATGCAACAAGCCATGAATGACCTTTCCTCATTGACCAGTCGGCGACGATTTCTTGGCATGCTCGTTTCCGCGCTGGCGTGGTGTGTGACTTCCACTTATGCGCAGAGGGATGGAGCCGGCAAACGCATGCAACCGGGGGACTTTCGAAGAAAGGACGATGAGGATTATACGCTTCCGGAAGATCTCAAGGCGTTTGCGTTGTTATCGCTTGTGCTTGGGCGTGTCAGTGACCGCTCGGTTACTGTGAGCAGTCTGGCGCAAGAAGACATGGAAGGGTATTTCGAATACGGCCTGGCGTCAGGCAACTATGCGCATTCGACACCCATGATCGATTTGCCTGCCTGCAAGCCCGTGGAAGTTGTCGTGGGCAAGCTTCAGCCCGATACCCGTTACTTTTACCGCTTTCAGTGGCGCAAGCCGGGAGAAACAACTTTTACAGCAAGGCCGGAATGCTGTTTCCATACGCAACGTGTCCCCGGCAGCACCTTTACGTTTGGTGTTCAAGGAGACTCACACCCGGAACGCCCCCAAATGAGTGACCCGGCACTTTACGCCCGCACCTTGCTTGCCGCGGCGAGTGGAAACCCCGATTTCTATTTCTGTATGGGCGACGATTTCAGCGTGGATACGCTTCGGACGGTCAACGCGGATACGGTTGCGCAGCGCTACACTCTGCAACGTCCGTTTCTGGGGTTGGTGGCGCAATCCGCGCCGCTTGTTCTGGTCAATGGCAATCATGAGCAGGCGTCGCTGTTCAATTTCAAACAAACGGACATTCGTCATGATGTTGCCGTGTGGGCTCAAACGGCGCGCAACAAATATTTCCCCATGCCGGCGGAGGACGGATTTTATAGTGGCGACCATGAGCCTTTGGATGGGATCGGAGCACTGAGAGATTACTATGCCTGGACTTGGGGCGATGCGCTTTTTGTCGTGTTGGATAATTACTGGCACTCCTCATCCCAGGTGGACAGCGGGTTTCAGGAAGGTCAACGCGGGCATGATGTCCACAAGGACCGCGATTGGTCTGGCATGACAATTGGTGATGCACAATACCACTGGTTCAAGCGAACCCTTGAACAAAGCCAGGCCAAATACAAATTTGTCTTCGCCCATCATGTTCTTGGAACGGGACGTGGTGGTGTTGAAGATTGCGGATTGTTTGAATGGGGTGGTCAGAACAGGCGTGGCGACTGGATCTTTGCCCAGCAACGACCGGGATGGGATATGCCGATCCATCAATTGATGGCCAAACACCATGTCACCATATTTTTTCAGGGGCATGATCATCTTTTTGCGCGCCAGGAACGCGACGGCGTCATCTATCAAGAAGTTCCCAATCCGGCGGATCAAGGCTATATCGCTTACAATCAAGACCGCTACCAATCCGGTATCACGCTGCCAAACGCCGGACATTTGCGTGTGACTGTGTCGTCTGAGCAGGTCAAGGTGGATTATGTGCGGTGCTATTTGCCAGGGGACGAGAACGACAAACGGAAAAACGGCGAAATCGCCTACACCTATACGATCAAAGCGCAGGCAGGCCATGTATAAATGCTCAATGATTCGCCTTGTTTTCGTGTGCGCCCTGTGTCTGGCCGACATGGGCCGATTGGCGCAAGGTGAAACAACCGATGGGGGTGGGAAGAATCGTCCTCATGCGGTGACGAACGTTTTCAACGTGGCTGTTCCCGCTCATCCGTTTGATTTGATTCTTGGACGGCCCGAGAAAAACAACATGACTTTAAGCGTCCTGGCGTATCAGGATCTGGAAGGGATTGTTGAGTACGGGGCGAAGCCGGGCGTCTATACCATGCAAATCCCGATTCAGGCGTTCAAAAAAGGTGTGCCTGTTGAAGAAGTCCTCGGCCCTTTGGAATCGGATTCCGTCTACTACTACCACTTTCGATCGCGTATGCCGGGCACCGTGGATTTCAATAAAAGCCCGGAATACACGTTTCACACCGTCTCGCCAACCGGCAGCACGTTCACGTTCACGCTCACCGCCGATTCGCATTTGGACGAGCATACCAGTCCAGAAGTGTATCGTCAGACGTTGGCCAACATTCGCGCAGACAGACCCGCGATTCATATTGATCTTGGCAACCTGTTCATGACCGACAAGCAGGGTGATCGTGACGAAGCTGGCAAGCAGTATGTGGCACAGCGCTTCTATCTCGGCTTGATCGGACATTCCACGCCGGTTTTCCTTGCGCTTGGCACACATGACGGCGAAAGCGGCAGGTATCATGACGCTTCGGAAGATTGTCTGGCGGTCTGGTCGAACCGGATGAGAAAGCGGTATTTTCCGAATCCAGTTCCAGACGGGTTTTATACCGGCAACACAACTCCGGACGCACGCTTGGGTTTGTTGCAGGATTACTATGCCTGGACCTGGGGCGATGCGCTTTTTGTGGTGCTTGATCCGTTCTGGTTCACAAACCGGTCGCAGGGTGGCCATGACGGTTGGGACTGGACTCTGGGGCTTGAGCAATATCGATGGCTCAAATCAACGCTTGAACGAAGTTCGGCAGCATTCAAATTTGTCTTTATCCACAATTTGCTCAGCGGAGACCAGGCGGCCCGCGGAGGTGTGGAAGTTGCGTCATTGAATGAGTGGGGTGGAAAAAACAAGGATGGCGGTTATGGATTCGAACAACACCGTCCAGGGTGGGGATTGCCCGTGCATGACTTGCTTGTGCGCAACCACGTGGCGGCGGTCTTCAAGGCGCACGATAATTTTTATGCCCGTCAGGAACTCGACGGAATCGTCTACCTGATGGTTCCCCAGCCAAGTTTCGCCGGCGAGGACCGTATTCGCGATCTTGAAGCATACGGTTACAAGCAAGGAAAGTTTCTTGGCAATTCCGGGCATGTGCGTGTCAGCGTTTCGCCTGGCTGCGCAACAATCCGTTATGTTCGTTCATGTCTGCCGCAAAACGAAGCCACGGGCTTCAAAAACGGCGAAGTGGTCGATTGTTGCACAATTGATCGACAGGACTCGGACATCCACCGGCAATTGACCGCGCAGATGCCAGGCTTGTGACAAGCACCAAACCGGTTGTGACAGCCCAAAACCGGAGTTCCCATCGCAGGGTGTTTGATTGGCGTTGCACGTTTTGTCTCAGGCAAATCCCATCGTTGGGAGGAAGGGTAGGTCTGCGCCGGGCGATGGGTCAACCGTTTTCGCATTGCGCGGATGCGCATGTTTTTTGCAGGGGCAAAAACAATTGCGCGAATTGGCAGATTTTGTGTATGTTGATTTAAATGATCTGGGGTTTTCATCTCCAAAATAGGAGAAAGATGTGCAGCCGAAAACACGATTTATGATCCATCTGGCAATCTCTGCTGCTATTCTTCTCCCCCTATTCTTCTTTTCGGGAATTATTTTTAGCCAGATTTTTCTGACGCCGCATGCTCAGGTTTATGCGAGCAAGGCGGTGGCCTTCTGTGACTATGGTCAATACGAAGCCGCTATTGACAATGCCACCAAAGCCATCAAGCTCAACCCACGCTATGCCAAGGCCTACTACTGCCGGGGCAGGGCGTTGATCGCCCTGCATCGATATGAGGAAGCCCTGTCTAATTGCAACAAGGCTGTTGAAATCGATTCCGAACATGCCTTTGCATATGCCATGCGGGGCGATGCGTGGCTCGCGCTTGGCAAACACAACGAAGCCATTGTTGATTATAGCCATGCGATTGCGCTCAGGCCGGGCGATCAGGATATGCTTGCAGCATACAATGGCCGCGCAAAAGCCTACAAAGCCCTTGGAAAAAATACGGAGGCCATTGCTGATTGGACCCGGATTATTGAATTAGACCCCAAGTACATGGGGGAAGCCTTCTCGAACCGTGCGGCAGCCTATGAAGCGCTTGGCCGCCATACCGAGGCCCAAACGGACCTGGAAAAAAAGAAAACGCTTCTGCAATAGCGTTCTTTTTGGCTTCTGGATCAACTTCGGTTTCACGACGTCAACGCGGTCCGCAGCCCCATCTTCTATAGTAGAGGTAACATATGTGCTCAATTCAACTCTGTACCCTGGCTGATGCAGAGGATATTCAGGCTGCGGCGGTGTCTTCGGTTGCGGAAGTGGGACCTTGGCTGCCCTGGTGCGTGCCACACTATTCTTTGGACGATGCCCGGCAGTGGATTCAACGGGGGCAGGAGCTGATCGCAGAGGGGTTGGCTTATCCCTTTGTGATCCGGAGTGAGGCAGGGGAGTTCTTGGGAGTGTGCGAGCTGAATCGAATAGACAAGGTTCATCGGGTAGCCAATCTGGGGTACTGGGTCAAGTCATCGGTCATGGGGCGCGGTGTGGCGCCTGTAGCCGCGAAGCTTTTGGCCGCATATGCCTTTGAAAAGGCTCAGTTGAACCGTCTGGAAATTATAGTGGCTGTGGACAATATTCGAAGCCGGCGCGTGGCGGAAAAAGTATGCGCTGTGCGTGAGGGCCTTTTGCGCAGCCGGTTCTTGCTGGGCGGGAAGTTTTCGGATGCCATTCTCTACAGCCTGGTCCGAACGAGCAGCGCGTGCCATCATGGGTGCGTGGCTTGACCGTGCCATGCATGCGCAATGGCAATGCCGCCCAGAATGGCGCATAGGATTGCGCCGATCACATGCACGACGCGGACAGGAAGTCTGTCGGCAAAGCGGTGACCCAGATAAATGACGGGCAGATTGGCGATCATCATGCCCAGCGTGGTGCCAGCCACGACGGTGAAGAAATCATGAAACTGAGCGGCCAGCACGGCTGTGGCGATCTGGGTCTTGTCGCCCATTTCGGCCAGAAAAAAAGCGATCGCTGTTGCGGCAAAGACACCCATGGATCGTTTGGCCACGGGAACAGCCTGCTTATCCAGTTTGTCTGGAACAAGGACCCATCCTGCCATGAGCGCAAAGGATCCAACGACTGCCCAATTGAGAATGGTCTGGTTGAGAAAACGGGCGCATAACGCGCCTACTCCGCC
>Ga0316231_1002049_pt1 | contig 20257 bp, 16 predicted proteins | sample TBH18027metaG_FD_206002 | JGI IMG/M metagenome (GOLD analysis project Ga0316231, IMG submission 206002) | Freshwater microbial communities from Trout Bog Lake, Wisconsin, USA - TBH18027 | ecosystem: Environmental > Aquatic > Freshwater > Lake > Hypolimnion/Profundal zone | place: USA: Wisconsin...
CAGGTTTCGACAGGGGATTGAAGGATTTAATTGCGAGCAGGGGTGGGCTGGCCCCTATATCAAGCCCAACGCAAATAAATGCAAACAACAACAATGCAGGAATCTTCGCCGCTGACAACTACGCCTTTGCAGGTGCAGTAGCAGCGTAAAGTCATATCCCTCCCAACGGAGGGTTATGCGGGGTAGAGGGTAGGACGCGATCTTGTAGCCCTTCGCCCGTCAACAGAAGCAGACAAGAAAGGCCTCGTTTTACTGGTAAGAGAGTAATAAATTAACCAGTGTAGGAGAAGTGGAAAGGGTCTACCTGTCGCCACCATCCGAAGTCACCCAGGACAAGATGACTACGCTCGTAGACGTTATTTTTGTAGATTCTTTGGACGCGGGTTCGATTCCCGCCACCTCCACCAAGTACCCGAAATCATTATGAATTTCGGAAAAATAAGCCCTGATTCCTCCTTTGTAACTCTTTTTGCTACACAGAGGAGTCAGGGCTTATGCATTCTTACCTGCTTAACCGACGTGGTCACTTCCATGTCCGTATCCGTGTTCCTGCTGATATATCTTTTATAATTCCCCATGCTGAACTTGTAAAATCTCTTAAAACAAAAGACGAGCAGATCGCTCAACAATATGGTCTTGTCATCAGGCAACGGATCATAAAGACATTCTCGCTATTTCGCTTGGGCATTCTCACTGGAGATCAAGTCAGGCACAGCATCCATGAAATTCTTGGCCGAAAGTCTGGCGGGTCCGTTAAGTCGGTAGAATCCTCAGTGGTCAAGTACCAGCACGAACTTCAGCCTACCTTTTCAAACGAAAAGCTCCTATCCGCCGTTATGGACGACTTCGTTTCAGACCGGCATCACGACTGGAGTGTCAAAACCAAAATGGAAAATGAAGCTTCGTTGCGTTTACTTTTGGATGTTATTGGCAATGTAGATGTCTGCACCATTGGTCGGGAAACTGTCCGAGGGCTTCGGGACAACCTAAGCGTCCTCCCCGCGAATCTTTACAAGCTCTTCCCGCAGCAGACGGCCGCTCAAGTCCTCGCAATGGTGCAGAATGGTAGGGAAGCCAATCCCATGAGCATTACCTCTGTGAATAAACATCTCTCACGTTTCTCAGGTCTTTTGTCTCATTGCGTGAAAGAAGGTCACCTGTTGGCAAACCCTGCGGAAGGGATTAGTATCAAGCAGAAAAGGAGAGCGGACGAAGAACGGAAGGTTTACAGTCCAGACGATATGAAAAATATCGTGGAGCATCTTCTGTTGGACGAGGGGAAGCCGGAACGTTATTGGTTGCCTCTTATTGCAATGATGTCCGGTCTCCGGTTGGACGAGGCGTGTCAGCTTTATACAGAGGACATAAAGATAATTGGTGGAGTGTGGTGTTTCGATGTTAATGATGAAGGGGATAAGAAACTGAAAAACGTGTCGAGTTCTCGGATTGTTCCGGTACACCCGTATCTGGTTGGTCTGGGCTTTTTGGACTATGTGAAGAGCGGTAGGGCGGGGGGGATGCCTCGACTTTGGATGAACCTACAGCGACGAGAAGCAGATGGATATGGCAGTGCTTACGGGAAGGTCTTTCAGCGGTTCAACCGAAAGTACATAACCACTGACCCCCTGAAGACCTTCCATAGTTTCCGGCACGCATTCGCTGACACCTTGAAGCAACTGGGGGAGCAGGAGTCACTCATTGCCGAACTCATGGGACACGCAAACGGTTCTATCACCACTGGGCGCTACGGAAAACGGTATCAACCCCAAATCCTACTCGAAGCAATACGTAAGCTGGAATTTGGTATCACAACATTGGTATAGTCGAGAGGTAGTTCATGGATAAGCAAGATGATGTAAATGAAGTAGTGGTTATTGATAATGTTGAAGGCAAGGACACCAATTTATCTGATAGCATAATCGACACTAAAGAAGATAATATTGTAGAAAGATATTTCAAAAATTTAGAATACCCTCAGCAAATAGAAGGACTTTGGTCAGTAACTGATGAGTGGTTTTTCGATATGATATATGATGAATTAGTCAAAAGCACAAAACCCAGTATTAATGATGTCAGGAAAGAATATAAACAACACGAAAAATGGTTGATAGAAGATGGCGGTAGCATTGAATCCTCAGTGAGACAAAAATATTTGGCACTTTTGATTCTGAGATGTGAGGAACTTGTTCAGTCAGAAAAAGAGGAAATCTATCTTATTCTAACTGGAGAAAATATATCGTACCCAAACCAAGGTGCGCCAAGTCGAATCGGCCGAGACACAATAATGGCTATGGAGTTTATGTGCAGAATATATAAGGGAGGCAAACCAAAGACTGTGACAAGTGATATGCAGGATACCTATGGAATAGATAAATCGAATAACACGTTTCGCACTGCTATTGAAAAAGGTAAGCGCAATATTGGGTCTGCTGTGGATAAATGGAAGCATGAGATTGAAAAAAATAATGCAGTGAACCTGAAAGATATCAATATAGAATGTTCAGCCAAAACTATACTCAAAAATTTCGGTATAGATCAAATAGAAATCATTTTAGATAAATTCCCTCTAAAGAAATTTTAAATGATACATTTACGACAGAACAATGTCATTGCGGATCACGAATCTGCCTGACACGACTTGTTCATGGCTTCCTTGAGCATTGCACTCGGTTTGAATGTCAGCACTCTACGGCCATCTATAGTGATCTCCTCCCCAGACTGGGGATTGCGACCTCTCCGGTCGTTCTTCTCCTTCACGACGAAGTTGCCGAACCCCGATATCTTCAGCGTCTCACCGTCTGCCAGCGTGTCCTTGATGATCGACAAGACCGATTCGACGAGGTCCATGCTTTCCAGTTTGGAAAACCCATTTCCGTTTGCAACCCGTTCAGCGATATCTGCTTTAGTCATGATACCCCTCCCATGTGTCGTAATATCAGATGCTTACCCTTAGGTGGCTACGGGAGATTACACTGGCGGGTTGTGTAAGTCAAGAGTCGGTTGCCGCTCCCGAAGGCAAATGTTACGTTGTAAATTCATTTCTCATACCCCACCCCTAGTCTTCTCATTAAGGATTAATTCCAGTTTACTTTTGCTGTGCATCTGCTGTATATTCGCAATTCATTAGGAGGGCGCACCAATGGCAGTTCTCAAGTCTACAAATCTCAACCTCAGGATAGCTCCCGAAGTCCGTGAAGCCCTGCGAGAAGCGGCAGAGCGTGACCACAGAAGTGTTAGCAATATGGTGGAGTATCTGATTGTCCAGTACTGTCAACGGAATGAGATCCCTGTCCAAAAGAAGAGTGCTGATGGCCAACAACCCTGATTTGTTAAGCCCAATTGACTGGTCGTCGGCTTAGGAGAGAGATTCACTTGATGGTAACAATGCAGATCTACAACGCTGAAATAACAGCAGGTTCCCTGCTACTCAAGGAGAGCCGAGCCATCGTGCAACTGCTCCTACAGGGAGCGGATGATGTTGAGTGGCAACGGGCTATTGCCATTGAGAACGTCCTTCAAAAGACTTCACCCGCCAGCGCCAAGCGGATGGCTACATTAATTAGGAAGCGACTTGAACTCATGCCTCGTGAGTTGTGGAGCAAGATTGCCGTAGGGACGACGGAGGTAGCGACTCAGTCTCTATTGGCTGCTGCCATCAAGCACAGCCGCTTGCTCGGGGATTTCATGCTACAGGTGCTGCCCAACCACTACAAATCGTTTGACCACAAGCTTCTGCGGAGAGAATGGGACTCATTCCTGACAGATTGTGCTCATATTGATTCTGCCGTTGCCACGTGGAGTCCATCCACCAAAACCAAGGTCGGACAGGTCGTCTTTCGGGTTCTTGCTGAAGCCGGATACCTTGATAGCACGAGGTCGCTCAAGTTACAGCCGGTATCAATTGCCCCCGAAGTCAGCAGATTCCTCTATGTCCATAACGAACACTACATCCTAAAGTGTATGGAAATTGCCCATGAATGATGCTCTGAAAGATCGTCTCAACAAGATTATGGACCGAATCACCTCACCTGAGTTCCTGACGAACTCTGGTCTGGGGAATGAAATCGGATTCTACATATTCGACTACCCCCCTGAATTCGAGTTGGAGGTCCGCCAACACGTTGAGTTTGTTGTGGACAAGGCGGCAAAGCGGAAGCCGGAGCTGCGGATTGCCCACGTGAATCTCTTCCAAGTCATGATAGATCACCTCAAAGAACGGGGACTCTTGGAGAAAGCAATCTCCATGCAGAGGACGAAGGGTGATGATGCGATGTTCAAGGCGCTCAAAGGTCCGCTCCATGAAGAGAAAATAGCAAAAGTTTTTGCCACGGTTGCCAAACCAGAGACTCACGACTTTGTCTTCATGACTGGTGTCGGCAATGCCTACCCTCTGCTGCGTTCCCATACCCTGTTGAACAACCTGCATCCTCTCATGGGGGGAACGCCGTTGGTAGTTTTCTACCCCGGTACTTATGACGGACAGGGGTTGAGTCTTTTCGGAAAGATGAAAGACAATAATTATTATCGAGCCTTCCAGCTCGTTGTGTGATGACTTTTATGCGAACAGAGGGACTATATGCACATTAAAAATATCTTTGCAAAGAACCTGTTCCGCCCAATCAACGGCGTTGTAAAGGCTGATCAGCACGACGAATCGGTAGTTTGGCAGGAGCTTGACGAGTATGTCGTCACCAGAGAACTGGACAAGCACTTCGTCAAGTTTTTCGATACATACCTAAGTGCAATGGATAACCCGAACGACCCTGCGGTAGCTGCGCGGATGGGCGTGTGGGTCTCCGGTTTCTTCGGTTCCGGTAAATCGCACTTCCTCAAAATCCTCTCCTACCTTCTAGGTAACTGCCAAGCCTTCAACGCTGACACAAACCGGAATCGTAAAGCTGTCGAGTTCTTCGATGAGAAGATTGCTGACGCTATGCTGCTTGGTGACATCAAAAGGGCGGTTGCTTCCGAGACGGATGTCATCCTCTTCAACATTGACAGCAAGGCGGACAACAAGGACAGCAAGGATGCGATCCTCGCGGTCTTCTTGCGTGTTCTCAATGAGAAGCTCGGGTTTAGCGGTGACGACCCCCATATCGCAAGCATGGAGCGTTATCTTCAGGGTAAGGGTGTCCTCGAGAAATTCCATCAAGCATTCAGGGAAGCGTCAGGAACTGAGTGGCTGGACGAGAGAGACGCCTACTCGTTCAAAAGGGACGAAACCGTCGAGGCGCTTTCCACAGCTCTTGGCATGAGCATGGACTCGGCTGGCAAATGGTTTGACGAGGCAGAGGAGCGATTCAGAATCAACATTGACGGGTTCTGCAAGCTCGTTAAGGAGTACCTCGACAGCAAGGGTCCGAAGCATCGACTTGTGTTTCTTGCTGACGAAGTTGGCCAGTTCATAGGCAGTGACACGAACCTCATGCTCAACCTTCAAACCATCACCGAAGACCTTGGACGGATTTGCAATGGCAGGGCATGGGTCATCGTCACATCACAGGAAGACATTGATGCGGTGCTTGGAGAAGTCCGAGGCTCGAGGGCTAATGACTTTTCCAAGATCCAAGGGCGGTTCTTTACTCGACTCTCCCTGTCCAGCAGCAACACGGATGAAGTCATTCAGGCACGATTACTCGAAAAAACCGGCGACGGACGCCGTGCTTTAGAAGAGCTGTGGCTGCAAAAGGGCGACATCCTCAAGAACCAGATAAGTTTCACCCACAGTGCCACGCTCAAAAATTATTCCGACACCAAAACCTTCGTTGATAACTATCCCTTTGCTCCGTACCACTTCCAACTCGTCCAAAAGATTTTTGAGTCGATCCGCAAGGCGGGAGCAACCGGAATGCATCTTAGCCGTGGTGAACGTTCCATGCTTGATGCCTTCCAGACCGCCGCTAAAAGTATCTCGGAACAGCGTATTGGCGCACTTGTGCCGCTCTATGAGTTCTATCCGGCAATCGAGAGCTTTCTCGACACCATCGTCAAGAAGACCATTGAGCAAGCCGACGACAATGCAGGACTCGAAGTGTTCGATACTAAGCTCCTTCGGGTGCTCTTCCTGATTCGATACATGGACATCCTCAAGCCGACGGTGGATAACCTCGTCACCCTCTGCATTGACAGGGTGGACGCCGACCGTCTGAGCATCAAACGCCAGATCGAGGATAGCCTCCAGCGTTTGGAAAAGGAGACCCTGATCACCAGCAACGGTGATTTGTACTTCTTCCTGACAAATGAGGAGCGGGACGTTTCAAGGGAAATCAAAAATGTCGATATCGGCGGCAGCGAACAGACCAAGCAGATTGGTGAACTGATATTTGAAGAAGTCTACAAGGGAGACATCAAGTTCCGTTATCAGGTCAACAAACGAGACTACGGATACAACCGCCTATGCGACGGGCAGGTCTTTGGAACTAATGCCGGTCACGATCTGACCATCGAGATCATCACGCCGCTCAATGATGATTATCAGGCATACAACTCTGCAAAATGCGTTATGCAAAGCGCCAGCACCAATGGCGGTTGTGTTGTGGTGAAGCTTTCCGATAACCCCGAACTCGGTCGGGAACTGCGGGCTCTCCTACAGACGGACAAATACATTCGGCTCAAGAACGACGCAGCAGCTCCTGAGAACCTCAAGCGAATCCTCAAGGATCGGGCGGATCAGAACCGTGAACGTAAGGGACGGCTAATTGCGATTCTCGAAACCATGTTGCAGGAATCCGATTACTTCGTATTCGGGCAAACCCTACAAGTGAAGGCTTCGTCAGCTCGGTCTGCCAAGGACGAAGGTGTTAACTATCTGATCTCCAACCTCTTCTCAAAGCTTGGATACATCAAGGTCATCAAGGACGAGCCGCTCAAGGAAATCACCGCAATTCTGAAAACCAACGATATCGGGCAGTATTCCCTTGTTGAGGGTGGCGACGCAAACGAACTTGCCGTCAAAGAGGTGAAGCAGTATATCGACCTGTCCACCACAAGTAACCAGAAGGTGCTGCTTCATGAGCTGGTAGAACGGTTTGTCCGTAGACCTTACGGCTGGGGAGAGTGGGAAATAATCCTGTTGGTAGCCCGTCTCTTCATGGCGGGTGAACTTAACCTCATGTCCGACGGAGCCGCTCTGACTCCTAAGGATGCCATTGATCCTCTTACCAAGCAGGTCAAGTGGAAGCAGGTAACGATCCTAAAGCGCAAGGCTGTCGGGGAAGACGATCTGAAGAAAGCCCGTGCTCTCGGTAAGGATATCTTCCACGTCATCGGACCGGACAGCGAGGACCAACTCAACCATTTCCTTAGAGAGCATGTCACCGAATGGCGGGATAATCTCAAATCCTACATACACTTTGCTGAAACCGGAAAGTACCCCGGTAACACACAGATAACCAGCGGACTGAAGCTCATCCAGCGACTGGTGAGTATACATGACAGCTTTGAATTCTTCGATGCCATCAACAAGGCAAAGGATGACCTGCTCGACCTATCGGACGACATGCAAGAGTTGATCGGCTTCTACACCACTCAAAAACCTACATGGGATAAGCTTCAGACTTCCATGGACGGGGTATTCAAAGCCAACCGACAGGAGTTGGAAAAGGATTCATACGCAAAAAAAGCTCTGGCTCGGATGGACGAAATCCTCAAGAATTCACGTCCCTATGGAATGATCAAAGAAATTGATGTACTGATCGGAACTGTCGCAGCGGTCAATGCCACCTGCGTGATTAAAGAGCGCGAACTCCTGTTAGCCAAGCTTGAAGATAAGATTATGCTTGTCACAGAGGACTTGGAATCGTACAAGGCTTCCCCTGACACCCGAAATTTAGCACTCAAGCCGTTGCAGGACATCAAGAAACAAGTTCTGGATGAGCAGTCCATTCCCAACATGCACTACCAGCTTAATCAAGCTAACGAAGCAGTGGATACCTCCGTTGAAATTATAGAGAAGGCTGCTGAACCACTCAAACCCGTAGGTTCGGGCGTAGCTCCTTCGCCACCCGTAAAGCCTGTTAAGTTTGTCACAGCAGCAGCTTGTGGTTCTAAGTCGTATCTTGAGACTGAACAGGACATAGACAATTACCTTGGAGCCTTGAAAAAGGAACTGATGGCGGCTGTCCAGAACAGCATGCGAGTACGCATAAAGTAGGACAGGAGATTCCATGAACAAGGCAAAGCTAAAATCATACGCTCCGGCAGCTCGTCGGGACTTCATACAGGCAGTTACTGATCGTGCTCATTTCTTTGGGCTTTCGGAAACTGAGACCATTCCAGTCGTGGAGAGTGGTGACTTTGCTATGATCGGAGGAAACTCGTTCCCTCGCATAGTCGGCGCACAGCGAAGAAAACTCGAAGCTCGGGTAAAGAGGGATGGTTTCAGTCAGGTTATGGAAGCCGTTGCCTATACATGGTTCAACCGCTTTCTCGCCCTACGTTACATGGAACTACATGGCTATCTGGAACATGGCTTTCGCGTCCTCAGCAATATCGGCAGTAGCAATGTGCCGGAGATCCTTGATCATGCCGCCCAGTTGGACATGTCCGGTCTGAACAAGCAGCGGGTGGTCGAGCTGAAGCTGGACGGCAGCAAGGATGCGGAGTTGTACCGGATGCTTCTGGTCGCACAGTGCAACGCCTTACATGCCGCTCTGCCGTTTCTGTTTGAAAAAATCGAGGACGAAACCGAGTTGCTCCTCCCCGACAACCTGCTCCATTCTGATTCTCTTATTCGGAAGCTTGTGGCGGAAATTGAAGAAGAGGACTGGCAAGAGGTCGAAATCATAGGCTGGCTTTACCAGTTTTACATCTCTGAAAAGAAAGATCAAGTCATCGGCAAGGTTGTAAAAAGCGAAGACATTCCAGCCGCCACCCAACTTTTCACCCCCGATTGGATTGTGAAGTATATGGTGCAGAACAGCTTAGGTCGGCAATGGCAGATGACTTATCCCAACTCGCCACTCAAAACGAAGATGGAATACTACATTGAGCCTGCCGTGCAGACCGATGAAGTTAAGTCCCAACTTGCTGCGATAACGCCTGATTCACTTGACCCTGAAAAGCTAACCCTTCTTGACCCAGCCTCCGGTTCTGGTCATATCCTCGTAGAGGCGTATGATGTTTTCAAAGAAATTTACCTTGAGCGAGGTTACAGCAGTCGAGATTTTCCCCGTCTGATTTTGGAAAAGAACCTCTTCGGATTGGATGTTGATGACCGCGCGGCTCAGATGGCAGGGTTTGCTCTGCTGATGAAGGCTCGTAGGGATGACCGGCGGATATTACGAAGTGACAACCCCGTTAAACTGAATGTCATGGCGATTCAGGAGAGTGGGAGTATATCAGTTGAAAACAGCCAATGGGGCGAACAGGCGGGTACGATTAGGGCGCTGACGGAGCTGTTCAAGTATGGGAAGACGTTCGGCTCCCTCATCCAAGTGCCTGCACGAATTGTAGCGGAGTTGTCGATTATTGAGACCTCTCTAAATATGGCGATGCTGGCAGGAGATTTGTACACATTGCAAGCAGCTCGTGAATTGTTGCCGTTGGTGGAGCAAGGACGTGTGTTAGCAGGGAAATATAATTGTGTCGTAGCAAACCCGCCATATATGGGCAGTAAGGGAATGAACGACCGGCTCAAGGCGTTCGCTCAAAATAACTACCCAGACAGCAAGTCGGATTTGTTTGCAATGTTTATTGAGCGGAATCTTGAACTAGCGGCACCGAATGGTACGGTCGCAATGATTACCATGCAAAGTTGGATGTTTCTGTCCTCCTTCGAGCGACTTCGTGAGCGCTTACTCAGCCGAGAAACTATTCTTTCAATGGCACATTTGGGTACAAGAGCATTTGATAGTATCGGTGGCGAAGTTGTTTCTACTACAGCCTTTGTTTTAGGGAACTACAATCGTCCCGAATATGAAGGCAGCTATCTACGGCTAATTGATGGCAACTCGGAATTGGAAAAAATTTCCGCCATGCGTAATGCCATCGAAAATCCTGATTGTGGGTGGTTTAACTCCGCATCAGCTGCTGACTTTATGAAACTTCCCGGAATACCAATTTCGTATTGGATTAGCAAAAATACGCTCTCTCTTTTTAACAAACAATCGTTGAGTGATTACTTTTTCTCTGAAGGACCGTGTAAAACAGGTAATGATGAAATTTACTTACGTTTATTCTGGGAAGTTAGCCGAGATGAGGTTTCTCCTGATCAAAAGTGGTGCTTCTGCTCGAAAGGTGGAGAACATAGGAGATACTTCGGTAATATTGAGCATGTGATCCGTTGGGATGAAGAATCTAGAGCACATTACAGAAATGACAGAATCGGCAGGATAACCTCTGAGCATGTATGGAATGAGGAAGGTATAACTTGGTCAATTATTAGTTCCAAAGCTGGTTTTAGTTTTAGAGTTCTACCGCATCACGCACAATTCAATTCGGTTTCGCCAACAATATTTGCTAAGGACAAAAGTGGTGGTGCAGTTCGGCGCAGTCTGCTTTTTTTGAATTCGACAGTTGCCGGTAAAATATTATCAATCCTTAACCCCACACTTGCTTTAAATGTTGGCAACGTATTATCTTTGCCTTTTGTAAAAACAATTAGGGAGTTCTCCTATTCAGATGCTTTGATTGAGATCGCCAAGTCTGATTGGGATTCTTACGAAACCTCTTGGGACTTTACCCGTTTTCCACTACTTAATTCCGACGACCATGGACTTACCTTAAAGGTCGCTTATGCCAAGCTCCGCTCTACTTGGCTTGAGATGACATTGAAAATGCGGAGTCTTGAAGAAGAGAATAATCGAGTTTTTATAGAGGCTTATAACCTTTTTGACGAGCTTACGCCTGAGGTGCCTCTAAATGAAATCACCTTAACCTGTAATCCGTACAATCGCTATGGCAAGGGTAAGAGTGAAAATGAGCTTGAAACTCTTCTGTTAGCGGACACGATGAAAGAGCTTATTAGTTATACCATTGGCTGCATGATGGGGCGGTACAGCTGCGACCAGCTAGGAATGATGTATGCTCACAATGGTAGTTTAGGCTTCGACCATTCCAAATACCAGACCTTCCCCGCAGACGATGATGGCATTGTCCCCGTTTTGGACACCGATTTGTTCCCAGATGATGCTACCAACCGCTTCGAAGAGTTCCTGAAGGTTGCGTGGTCACCGGAGGCACTAGAAGAGAATTTGAGATTTGTTGCCGATAGCCTTTCTCCAAAGGGTGGCGAAACTCCAAGAGAGACCATTCGCCGCTACATCAGCACCCAGTTCTACAAAGACCACATGCAGACCTATAAGAAGCGCCCAATCTACTGGCTCTTCTCCAGCGGAAAGCAACGTGCGTTCGAGTGTCTTGTGTACCTGCACCGCTACAACGATGCCACCCTTTCTCGGATGCGGAACGAGTATGTCACTCCCCTCCAAGGCAAATTCTCTGCGCAGGTAGACTACCTGTCCAACGAGATAAATGCCGCAGCGTCCACTGCGGAGCGCAACCGCTTGCAGAAGCAGCTCGACACCCTGCGGAAGAAGCAGGTCGAACTGGCATCCTTTGATGACCTTCTGCGTCACTATGCCGATCAGCGCATTAGTCTTGACCTAGATGCCGGTGTGAAGGTCAACTATGGGAAGTTTGGCTCTTTGCTGGCAGAAGCGAAAGCTGTGACGGGAGGGACTGACTAATGAAATACCAAAATCGTCTGCCAGACAACAGCAAGCTTCAAGAACAGATCCGAGCGCACCGTCCGCTCGACTCGTATGAAGTGAAGCAGTTGAAGGAGTATTACCGGATCGGACTGACGTGGTCTAGTAACGCCCTTGAGGGGAACAGCCTGACCGAGAGCGAAACTAAGGTGGTACTGGAAGACGGCATCACCATCGGTGGGAAGCCGCTGAAGGATCACTTCGAGGCTGTCGGCCATAGTGAAGCGTTTGACCTACTCTATAAACTCGCGGATGCTCAGGACATCTCGGAAGCGGACATCCTCGGATTGCACCGGTTATTCTATTACCGGATCGAATCCGAATCTGCGGGGAAATACCGTGAGCGGAACGTCATCATTACCGGCACCGACTTCACACCACCGACACCATCAGCGGTTCCGATTGCCATGCAGGAATTCCTAAGCAGTTTGCCTACGCTGCGGAAACTTCACCCTGTGGAGTATGCTGCGATGCTGCATCTCACCTTGGTGACTATTCACCCCTTCATCGATGGGAACGGCAGAACAGCTCGGCTGTTGATGAACCTTGCACTATTGCAAGCGGGATACCCCATTACCATTATTCCTCCGATAATCAGGGGTGACTATATCTCCGCGCTGAAGGATTCCAACAAGGGTAATAACAAGCCGTTCATCGATTTCATATCCTGCTGCGTATGGGAAAGTCAGAAGGATTACCTGCGCCTGTTGGAGAGCCTCGACCGTAAATAGACCCCGACTTAGCGAGAAGCCATGCCCAAACATCAACTAATAGAAACGCTTCAAAAGATATTTCTCGATGAACATTACCGCATCGTCTTCTGGTATGACGCCGACCGTGAGTTCGAGGATGGGCTGTCCGACCTGAAACTGGACGGTGTAACGGTCGTTCGTCTTGACGAGGTCGGCTCGTTGGAAGCCAAGATTCTGCTTGAGATGCAGGATACGACCGGCAAGTACATCCTCTACGCACCCTTTGTTGAGCCGGAAGTAAAGGATGACTGGCTGCTGGACATTCGTCTCTACAGCCGCACCTTCCACGCCGATCAAGCCTCAATCCTCTTGAACGAACTCGGGCTGAGTAGCCAGTCACTTCGCCCCTTCCTTTCACGGCGACGGACATTCCTCCGCAGTCAGGATCGGCTGAACCGGCTTAAAAAGTGGGTAAAACCTGAGGATACAGAGATTGATCTTGATCTGAAGATGTTGGCGGTTCTCTCCAAATCGGAGCTGCCTGATGTCTTTTCGATCCTGATGAAGCTCTTCGGAGAGCTTTGCGGTGCAAGCGAACACCAACTCTTACTTGTCGCCCAGACATCTTGGGATGAAATCGTCAAGTTCGAACTCACGGAATCCTTCTGGGGGCAGGTTGCCACTACCTTCGGATACACCGAGAAGGAGCCGAGCCTAAATGATCTGCTGATTCGGATTCTGGTTACCGACTTTGCCAAAACACTGAAAGCCGATGTTCCCCTGTCTTTGCAGCACTTTGTCTTATCAAGCCGAAGCCTCGCGCTCACGGCGTCCGTGTTTGCAAATAACTGGCGTAGCAATATCAACCATTACAAAAGTTACAACGAGCTATCTGGTGCCATAGCAACGCAGCTCAAGCTCGACAGTCACCTTGGTGACCTTGACGACCAATCGTTGCTGGAGACCATGACCTTCGAGGTATTGGAGCGCAGGATTATCATTTGCTTGCTGTCAAAGATGAAAGACGGCTACTCCTTCGGGCAGGAGATCAAATCCGTCATCACCCAGCGCCTTGATGGTTACTGGACAAGAGAACAGTTCTCTTCCGGCAGCATCAATTACCGGACTCTGTATGGGGCGATCTGGGCTGCTGCCGATCTTTTCGAGCTGAAGAGCCGGTATCATGATGGTTTGAGCTATCCGAATGCCGCTGCCATGTACGCTGGCTACACTGGCGAACTCTTCCGCTTTGACCAACTCTACCGCCAGTTCCACGAGAGAGCGGACCAGATTGAGCTGGCTGTGACTGATATCCTCAAGAGACTTCGGGAAGATGTCGAGAAGTGTTACGGGAACTGGTTCATAGACCAGCTTGCCATGACATGGGGTGGATTCGTCGAGCCAACCAATGGAAACGGTTTGTTGCAGCAATGGCAGATCAAAGGAGTGCCGAACCAGCAGGACTTCTACAAGGAAAACGTGGAAGCCTCGCTCAAAGCCTTTCCTACGGGACGAGTCTATGTTGTCATCAGTGATGCCTTCCGATATGAGGTTGCTGCGGAGCTTACGGACGAGCTGAATGCCGTGTCTCGTTTTGAAGCCAATCTTTCATCTCAGTTGGGAGTGTTGCCGAGCTACACCTCATTGGGGATGGCAGCACTCCTTCCGCACCAGTCGCTGAATTACAAGGTAAATGCTGATGTTGAGGTGTATGGTCAACCGACCTCCTCACTGGAGCAGCGGAATAAAATCCTCTCAGACATAAGTGGTGTGGCGATCAAAGCGGAAGACCTGCTTGCCATGAATAAAGACAAAGGTCGGGGGTTCGTGAAACCGCACCGAGTTGTCTACATCTACCACAATCAGATTGACGCTGCTGGGGATTCGGCTTCGACCGAGTCCAACACGTTTGCTGCAACCAGAACTGCCATCAACGAACTTACAGCAGTGGTCGGGTACATCATCAACAACTTGAACGGCAGCGTTGTCCATATCACCGCCGACCATGGGTTCCTCTTTCAGGAAACATCTCCAAGTTTGCAGGATAAAAGTGGATTGGATGTCAAACCCGCCGGAACGTTGAAAGCGAAGAAGCGGTATCTACTGGGCAATGACCTTGGAGAGAACCCAAAGGTATGGCACGGGAATACGGCGGCTACGGCTGGTACGACTAGCAGCCTTGAGTTCTGGATACCAAAGGGAGCGAACAGGTTTCATTTCTCCGGTGGAGCGCGTTTCGTCCACGGTGGGGCGATGTTGCAGGAGATCGTTGTTCCCATTGTCACGGTGAAGGGTGTTCGTGGCGTCGAGAAACCGAGGACGGTGAATGTGTCCTTGCTCGGCACGGTAAAGAAAATAGTTAACAATATGCAGCGGTTCGAGTTTATCCAGACTGAAGCTGTCTCCGATAAGATACGTCCTGTGACTCTTACGGTGTCCCTGCGGGATGTTGACCAGCTTATAAGCAACGAGGTGACTCTGACTTTTGACAGCATATCCGATCAGATGAATGACCGGAAAAAGTCCGCTAGTCTCATCGTAAAGTCAGGCACCTATGACAAGAAGAAAGAGTATTACCTTGTCCTTCGGGATATAGCGGACAAGACTGAAATCGACAGAGTTCCGTTGGTGATTGACCTTTCATTCGGAAATGAATTCTAAGCTCAGGGGATGCTGCTTTGGATATCTTGGCAATCAGCTACAAGTCTGCGATTAAAGGAAACTATAATAAATTTTCTCTGCCTCTGCGAGGCGGTTTCGGTTCTTACTATTCAAGCCGTGGCGCACCTGTCACCTATAACAGCTATTATGATAAGGGATTGTTGATTGTAGATAACGATTACGATAACATTTCTAATATCATAAAATCAGTTGCAGAACAGAAATATGACATTTTAAAACTCAGTTTAGATGGAATCCTAAGTGCTGATCAAGAGACTGAAATGCGTATTACCAACGTGATACATACTGATTACCCTTATGCAATTCTTCATGGCATGTTGTCTGTATATTACCATAATGAATTAATTCCTGATGATGATGAATTTGATGTGGCGTGGGATAAAGCATTACGGCAAAGAGACGAGGCGAATAAATGACCGAAGAAAATTGCAGCCTTGATAGCCTTCTGAACCAACACTTCGCCGGTAAAGTCGTCAGGAAAGACCTAACCAAACTCGTGAAGGAGGGTGCCAACGTCCCCGTCTATGTCCTTGAATACCTTCTTGGAATGTACTGCGCCTCCGATAATGAAGAGGTCATCCAAGATGGGTTGGTGAACGTCAAGAAGATACTGGCAGAGAACTATGTCCGCCCAGACGAATCTGAGAAGGTGAAGTCAAAGATCCGCGAACTGGGAACCTATAAGGTCATCGACAAGGTTACGGTCAAGCTCAATGAAAAGCGGGACACCTACGAAGCTCTCCTGTCTAATCTTGGGGTGAAAGGGGTAGAGATCGCCAGCGGAACCGTCAAGAAATACGAGAAGCTGCTAGTCGGCGGCATCTGGTGCATAGTCACCCTGAACTATTATTACGAAGAAAATATGAAGGGATCACCGTTTAGTATCGGTGACTTGAAGCCAATTCAGATGCCTAACATGGACATGGAGGGACTGTTCGAGGGGCGGAAGGCGTTCACCCAAGATCAGTGGTTGGATGTCCTTGTCCGCTCAACAGGTATGGAACCATCGGTGCTGGAGCCACGGGTGAAGTGGCATTTGATTGCACGGATGATTCCCTTTGTCGAAAACGGGTACAACGTCTGCGAACTGGGTCCGAGAGGAACTGGCAAGAGCCATATCTATAAGGAGATCAGCCCGAACAGCATCCTCGTATCCGGTGGACAGACTACCGTTGCCAACCTCTTCTACAATATGGGGTCACGGCAGGTTGGACTGGTCGGGATGTGGGATGTCGTTGCGTTCGACGAGGTGGCTGGGATCTCTTTCAAGGACAAGGACGGCGTCCAGATCATGAAGGACTACATGGCATCCGGCTCTTTTGCTCGTGGCAAGGATCAGATCTCCGCCAACGCCTCCATGGTCTTTGTCGGTAACATCAATCAGCCTGTCGATTCCTTGGTGAAAACGAGCCACCTGCTGGCACCGTTCCCTGAGAACATGATTGACTCCGCCTTCTTCGACCGATTCCACTGCTATATACCCGGTTGGGAAGTTCCGAAGATGCGACCGGAGTTCTTCACCAACCAATACGGTTTGATCGTGGATTACCTCGCCGAGTACCTGCGCGAGATGAGGAAGTATAACTTTTCCGATGCTATCAACAAGTACTTCAAGCTTGGGAATAACCTCAACCAACGGGATACCATCGCAGTCCGCCGTACCGTCTCAGGTCTGTTAAAGCTATTGTATCCACATGGTGAGTTTGACAAAGAGGCAGTACGTCAGTGTCTCCATTATGCTCTTGAAGTCCGTCGCCGGATTAAAGAGCAGCTCAAGAAAATCGGTGGGATGGAGTTCTATGACGTTCACTTCAGTTATATCGACAACGAGACGCTGGAGGAGCGTTTCATCAGTGTCCCTGAGCAGGGTGGCAGTTCGCTCATCCCAGAAGGACAATTGAAGGCGGGGACGTTACACACCGTGTCAACCGGATCTGGGGGGATGCTTGGTCTGTACCGTCTTGAGCTTCAAGTGACCGGAGGCAATGGCAAACTTTCCCTGTCAGGATTCGGAACCTCCCAGAACGCCAAGGAGCCGGTGAAGGTGGCATTCGACTATTTCAAAGCGAACCTAACGAGGGTGAGCGGTGTTGCGAAGGCGATAGACCACGATTACCACATGCACATGGTCGAGTTGCACAACACAGGTCCGGCGAACGCATTGACCATAGCCTCCTTTGTTTGCTTCTGCTCCGGTCTGATCGGTAAGCCGATACAGGGGCAGATGGTAGTACTTGGGGATATGAGTCTCGGCGGAGGTATCATCCCAGCAGTCAACCTTGCGGAATCGCTACAGGTCGCCTTTGATGCTGGTGCGAAACGTATCCTGATCCCGATGAGTAGTGTTACGGACATCCCTTCTATACCCGGTGAGTTGTTTGCAAAATTTCAAACCAGTTTCTACTCAGATCCGGTGGATGCCGTGTTCAAGGCGCTGGGTGTGGATTGATGATTACCAACTGGTAAAACAGAAGATGGTGAGACAGGCAGTGCCGAAACGCGCAGAATAGGTAAATACAGACTGGGCAGTGTGGGCGACTGTGTAGGTTCTCAGCGCGGAAGTGATGCGGGGAATTGGTTATCCGTAGCTGACCCGATTGGTGTGTGCCGATGGCACGCTTGCGGACCTGCCCGACGGGTCAGATCAACAGCGGCGGCAACTCATAAGTGAGGGTATTACATTTGCGGATGACGATGGAGTCAATCTTATCGAGGTCATACCCGTCATACGTGATAGTCAGAAATGAGTTTCAATAAAGGAATATTTTTATGAATAACACTGAAATGGTCAAAGAGATTGAAAGATACGAGGCTGAACTCGTTAGCATACTCGCTCGATATGACAAAGACTACCATATTGACCGACGTGATGACCCCATTCTACGTCAGATTATTCATGAACTCATTGATCTTTTCAATGATAGTCTTGGCAAAAACAGCTATACATATCAAATAGCAAGTGAATTCAACGCTGGAACCGCTAACGAATTTAGAAGGCCTTCTTTTAAATCAGTTGAGAATATTATTTCTGTTGTTCGCGCAGCATTGACAAGATTTAAACGAAATCCCGAACTGTTTGATAGAAAAAGGGCTCAAGAAAACCTTGTTCATCGAGAAAATATTTTTGTAATACATGGCAGGGATGAAGCTAAATGGAGAGAACTAAAAGATATTTTAAGATCAGAATTCAGACTGAACCCCATCATTCTTCAAGAACAAGCAGATGCTGGATGCAAGACTGTAATAGAAAAATTTGAACATTATGCCGAACAATGCAGCTATGCAATTGCAATTTTTACTCCTGATGATGAAGTCGCCTCTGGTAGTGAAACATATTTGCAGGCAAGACCCAATGTTATATATGAAATTGGATGGTTCTGCGGAAGACAGGGTCGGTCTGGGGTGATGCTACTACTGAAGGAGGGAACATCCGTTTTCTCTGATTTTGGCGGAATTATACAGAAACGTTTTGTTAATAATGTATCTGAGCGAATTACAGAGATCAGAAAGGATCTTGTCGCAGCTGGAGTTTTAGAAGATGACTGAGGTATATCCTCTGTGGCTTACCTGTATATGGATGATAAGTATGAGGTCAGTATGCAAAATATTCTAAAAAATAAATTTTTGATCAGCCTTGGGGTGCTTAGTTTTGTCATTGTTGCCTTTGCTTTCGGTGTCTATTTCAAAAAACTAGGCACTTCGATAATGGCTGGTACTGCTGAATGGGGTCAATTTGGCGATTTTGTCGGTGGAACCACTAGCCCACTGCTTTCCCTACTTGCATTTCTTGGAGTCTTATACACAATTAATCAGAACAAACAAGAACGCAATGACCGTTTGCTGGTTCAAAAGGCGGATGAAACTTATAAAATAATCGAAACCATTTTTAAACAAATTGAATCGTCTTTAGAAAATCAGGAGTTCGATGCTGCTGACTCGGGTTATATTAAGCCAGTAAAAGTGGCAAGATTTTTAGCTGTCGGAGATGCACCAAAGGAATACTACAATATCCAGAACCTCGACAATGACAATATTTGCAAAAACCTTTCAAGACTTATTGAAGGCATTCAAAAGTACTGTGAGTTGTATGTAGGCTATGGTGGGAGCGCGGACACAACCTACTTCTTTAGGCTCCATTACTGGGAATTAGCTTTTTTTCTCATCTGCACAAAAAATATATCAAAAGAAACATTTGACTACTTTGAAGCGGCTAAACAAAAAAAGTAAGTCTATGGGTGATTTCATAGGGTCTTGATGAATCTTCGTTCAATTGTACGCTGCTAACAGAGTCCAATGGCTGCTTTTGTTTGTCATCTGTCCACTGAAGGTGCTTTTGTAGGCTTCTTAACTGCAATAAAGTAGGCAGCCATGGACCGAGCTAAAGTATCAGCCACCTCCATTCCAGATGATTGAATAATCCAAGTTTTGATCTCTTTCTCAGTCAGAGGTACAAGCTTCTCGCTGATACATATCCACGATTTTATCTCCCTGTTGTCCCTGTAATACTCAGGAATTAGCCCCAAAGGCGGTTTTGCTGTCTGACCAGACACTATTTTAGCCTTATAAAACGCATAGCCTCCCTTGCTCTTTTTCACTAGTAACAGGTATTTTGATTTTTGCTCATCATTGCAAATCGCGATAGCTTTCTGACCGATGAATTTACCGATTTTACCAACAAAAACCTTTCCATGTTCATCCAGTACTTTATTGTGTTCTTCGATCGTGTCTGATTGCCCCGCCATTAGATTGTCTGCATACCGGATCACAAGCCCAATCGGTTCATTTTGTACTTCCATAAGAGCAGCCTCCGTTTTTTACCAACCAATAAAATGTCACTGGTAAAACAAACTAATGCTAAATAAGTTTGATGTCCAGTGATTTTCCAATTTTTTTCCACCATATACTTTCTGAAAATATTATCATTGTCAACTTCATTGTTTTTTGCTTTTATCACAGTTATTTATTCCACCAGATGGAATCATCCCGCAGAATAGCACCTGTCCCATCGCCAGAAATCCGATTGCAGTTGGAGCGGCACTCTAAACAGGGCATTGTAGCACCTAAATGCGCGATGAAGTGGTTGCGGTTTTTGAGACAGGGTGATAAGCAATGAACCGATCTAATTCAAGAGGAGAAGGTTCATGCCACAACATCGCACCCGCCACAGCGCCGAAT
>Ga0316231_1002057_pt1 | contig 20187 bp, 29 predicted proteins | sample TBH18027metaG_FD_206002 | JGI IMG/M metagenome (GOLD analysis project Ga0316231, IMG submission 206002) | Freshwater microbial communities from Trout Bog Lake, Wisconsin, USA - TBH18027 | ecosystem: Environmental > Aquatic > Freshwater > Lake > Hypolimnion/Profundal zone | place: USA: Wisconsin...
GATACTGTTGGTCTAACACAGGCCAACAATGGACAAAAACAAGCATTTGTCACAGTAGTTGGCAATAACAACTCAGTTACAGCAAGTCAATCTGGTCTAGGCCAGCACTATCTAAGCATTGGTGAGTCAGGCAATGGTAATAGTGCTACTGTTACACAAACAGGATCAACAGCCAATTCAGCAACTATAACGCTGATCAACGCTGGTTCACCGGCAAGTGTAAGCCTAACGCAGACTGGCGGACAAAGTTATAGTATAACCCAATCATGCGTGACCAACTGCGGAACAGTAACAGTTAAACAAGGAAACTAATATGTGGACTAAAAAAACCCTCATCCTAAAAATCCTCCAGAACCTATTAGAGAATCCAGGCCTAAACGATAATTATAACTAAATATAATAGATAGGTAAAGGATCGATAAAATGAGTCACAAAGTAAAAATACATAGATGGACAAATGGTACTCTGGAAATAATTGAACATGAATTTGAATCAGCTGATGCTGCTATAACATTTACAACATCAAAACATCGTGAACATCAAAGACAAATTACAGATGTTCCAGTTACACAAGTAATTAAAGTGTATGATGAAAATGATCAATTAGTACACGCCACAGATGGATCAGCTACTAATACATACGCATAGTGCTATTTAATGATTTTACGTATGTTAAAAAGGGGTTTTCGGTGTTAATATATGTATAAGTACTAATAACAACAAAGCAATTCCGCAGAGTTGTTGTAATACTTAAAGTGATCTCAAGTTGGACCTTTATCAAAACATCGATATCTCCAATGATCTGATTTGTTATTAATTTAATTTAATTTAATTTACAAATACAGGAGTAATATACTATGTGGACTAAACCAGCAGCAACAGAAATGCGTTTCGGGTTTGAAGTTACAATGTATGTAATGAACAAGTAATTTTTGTTTTTACAACAACAAAAGCCCTTCGGGGCTTTTGTCACGAATAAGGGTTATAAATTTTTTTAATGGTAGGTATAAGAAAATTTAATTAGACAAGCGAAGTTAATAAGTGTTATAATATATTTTTAATTAGGAGAGTAATATGAGTTTAATTGGTAAAGAAGTACAATCATTCAAAGCACAAGCATACCGTCAAGGTAACTTTATTGAAGTTTCAGAGCAAGACTTAAAGGGTAAGTGGAGTGTAGTATTCTTTTACCCAGCAGACTTTACATTTGTCTGCCCAACAGAATTAGCAGACCTACAAGACGTTTACGCAAGTGATTTTAAAGCCATGGGTGTAGAAGTATACAGCGTAAGCACAGACACACACTTTGTTCATAAAGCATGGGCAGATGCTACAGACACAATCCGTAACATCGAATACACAATGATTGGCGATCCTAATCATCAATTGGCCAAACAGTTTAATGTATTGATTGAAAACGAAGGACTTGCTGACCGTGGTACATTTGTCATTGACCCAGATGGTGTAGTACAAATTATCGAAATCAATCCAGGTGGTGTTGGCCGTGACGCAAAAGAACTATTGCGTAAAGTTAAAGCGGCAAAGTATACACGTGAACATCCAGGTGAAGTATGTCCAGCTAAATGGCAAGAAGGTTCAGCTACTCTAGCACCTAGCTTAGACCTAGTAGGCAAACTATAATGTACGCTTCAGAGTACTATGATTATGTTAATTATTGTAGAATTCTTGGCCTTAGTCATTGCCCTTGTTGATATTTTGTAACAAGTTGTTTACAAAGAGTTTACAATAAATTTCTTGACATTTACAAATAATTAACATATACTATTATAAATACACGTAGCAGGCCAAAAGCCTGCTTTGTTGTTTAAATTAACCCAAAAGGAGAATATATGAAATATACATTAGCATTAGTTTTAGCATTAACATCAACATTAGCATCGGCCGCAGATAAGGTAGATGTAGAATTAGAGCGAGCAGTTCGCCTTCAAAATCTTACAGTAGTAGCATTAATCAATGATGATTATGATCTAGCATGTAAGGCACAAACTCAAGTGGTGGATGCACTAAGTAAATCATACACTGCCAGTCCAGATTTGTTAGTATCAGCACGTAGTTCACAACGTGAATTCTGTGATACTTCACTAAGCAAAGTACTTGCACAACAATAATAGATAGAGCCTTATCTTTTGGTAGGGCTTTCTCTTGACTTTATTTTTTAAATAGTAAATAATAGTACTATGAAAATGATAATACTATTATCTTTACTTGTTTTAATTATAGGCTGTGCTGTACAGCCCACACCAGCAAAAACTATTAAACAAGTCGAAACTACATTAAATAAACCAGCATATACCTTGTACGTACCCCCGGAAGAAATATGGCCAGATGAATATCAATCTCCGCCAAAAGTCTGTGCCAGCCCATTCAGAGGAAGTATATTAGAAAGATGAAAAACAAACTTAAGAAAATCCTAGTCAGTCCTTGGACTGCACTTATCACTCTAGCTCTTATTGTAGCTGTAGTATTCCAAGGACCTACCTTTGTAGAAAGCGTTAGGCTTAGATACTTTGACACACTTATTGCTGGTCAAAAACCCACTCAGAATAATATCTACACTGTAAACATAGATGAAGCCACTATTGACCGGTATGGTCAATGGCCATTTAAACGCGACATCTATGCTAATCTAATTGATCAGCTATACGCTCGCAACGCAGGCCTAGTTGTTTGGGACATTATGATGCCAGAAAAGGATCGTCAGGGCGGCGATAGGGTATTAGCTTCAGTGCTACAAACACAACATAATGTTATTCTTACTAACATGCCCTCACAGGCCAATAAGAATATTCCTCGCAAGCCAGGCAGTGCTGTAATTGGTGCGGACTATTTAGACACTATCATTAACTATCCAGGCATTATTGCTAATATTCCAGAATTAGAAAAGAATGCCGCAGGTGTTGGTATTGCTAACACACTACCGGAAGTAGATGGTGTTAATCGTCGACTACCATTGTTTGTAGCTTCAAACGGTAGTTTGTATCCAAGCGTGCCTTTAGAAGTCTTACGTGTATTAGTAAACACCTCAACATTTCAAGTTAAGCTAAATGCCAACGGTGTTGAGAAAATGCGTGTTCCTGGATTTAATCCTATTAGCACAGACAGCCTAGGTCGTATTTGGGTAGATTGGTCACAGAAAGACACACAAGTATCCGCAGTTAACTTACCCAAAGACTTTGGTGGTGCTGTGGTCATTGTAGGCCTAAGTGCCGCAGGCCTAGGTAATCCAGTTCCAACATCAATTGGCAGTATTTGGCCACAAGACATGCAGGCCGCTGTTATTGGCACACTGGCTAACAATGTAAGTATAGAACGCCCAGACTGGGCACCTGGTGCTGAGCTATTAGCATTGGTGTTAGTTAGTTTAATCATTTTAGCCTTAAGTCGCTGGGTATATGTTGGCCTAGGTGTAGGCATTGTATTACTTGGTAGTTTAGTGCCAGCAAGTATGTATGTGTTCAGTCACTACAAATTCCTGATAGATGCTATTGTGCCTGTAGCTGGTGGTGTACTTGTTATGCTACACGCTTATGGTGTTAAGTTCATCAGCGAATTCCTACAGAAACAACAGATCAAGCGGCAGTTTGGCAGCTACGTTAATCCTACTATTGTTGAAAGACTACAAAAGAATCCAGAGCTGATCAAACTAGGTGGTGAGCGTAAAGAACTATCAATTGTCATGACTGACCTACGTGGGTTTACTACCTTAGGTGAATCGTTTGGTGATGATGTAGAAGGACTTACGCAGATCATGAACGACTACATGACAGCACTAAGTATTCCTGTGCTTAAGAACGATGGTACACTGATCAAGTTCATCGGTGATGCCAGCCTACACGTTCACGGTGCTCCGTTAGATGATGCTAACCATGCTAAGACTGCGGTACGTACAGCACTAGAAATGATTCAGGCCATTGCTGATTTTAACAAGGAACTAACTGCCAAAGGTCGTCCACCAGTGGGCATGGGTGCTGGTGTTAACACAGGCGAAACCTTAATTGGTAACATTGGTGCTAAAAGTAAGTTTGGCTATGATGTCTTAGGTGATAGTGTCAGCACTGCGGCACGTTTAGAAGGACAGACTAAGGCCTATGGTGTGCTATTGATTATTGGACCTAAGACTGCTGAGTACGTTAAAGATGACTTCCCTGTGGTGTGGTTAGATAATATTGCTGTTAAAGGTAAAACAATTGGCTTAGATATCTACACTGTAGGTCATACTATCGCATACAAACACGAAGAATATAAGAAAGAATATCTACGTGGTAATTGGACTGCTGCACTTAAATGGGCACGTGAATTAGGATCTGATCCAACTGTGGAAATTAAAGAATACTATCACAAGATGATAGAGCGTTTAGAAGAAGGTGTTCCAGCTAATTGGGACGGCACTTATCACGCCACAAGTAAATAATGGCTATTACTAAACTTAATAAATCTGGAAGGTTTTTTGCTTTTGGGTGTAGTGGTGCACGTTACATTTGGCCTACTTGGGCAGACATAGTCGGTAAAGATTATGCTGAATATCAGAATTGGGGTAAAGTTGGTGCTGGCAATCCATTTATGTTTTATTCTTTGATAGAATGTAATCAGCGTAATCAATTTACACCCGATGATACCGTGATAATACAATGGACTTTTACTTCTCGAGAAGATAGATATGTCGATAAACTTGGTGGGTGGATAGGTGCCGGTGAAATACATAATCAATCATTGTATTCTACAGATTTTGTGAAAAAATTTGCCTGTGATGAAGGATACTTAATTAGAGACTTATCACTAATACAGGCCGCTAAAGATCTATTAGAAAAATGGGGAGTGCAATATGAATTCATACAGGCATTTAAAATTGAGTCATTGAGAGAAACTGATGAATTAATTAAAAGCCCAGCATTGGAGTTATATGCTGATACAGTTAGCACAATTAAACCCGGGTCTACTAATGTGTTATTTGGAACTACAAATATTGATGTTAGAGGTCTACGAGATATCGATACAAAAAGATTCTATTGGCAACTGCCTTATGAATCATTGGCAGGCGCAGATTGGCCACCGTTCGAAGATTTCTTAATAGGTAATTACACATGTTCAAAATTAATTGAACGTGAACTTAAGATGTTTGTTGATAATTTTACTAATTCTACTTATCATGCAACTCCTCAAGATTATTTAAAGTGGCTAGATATTATTTTACCCAATTTAGAAATTAGCCAAGAAACTCGAGAATGGGTTAAACAATTGCGTCGATTTAGAACAACAGAAGAAGAAAGAGCTTATTATCTGTCAAATATGCCTGAGAGGTTTAAAATAAAATATGATATTTAGATTATTGTTACTATTATTAATACCTATAACAGCATCTGCTAATATAACTGCTAAGAGCTATCTTGTAACTGACACACAGGGACAGATCGTCATCGAAAAAGACGCTGATCAACCACGCCCAATTGCCAGTATTACTAAATTAATGACAGTGATGGTTGTTTTAGATGCCCGACAACCATTAACTGATTTAGTTGCCCTAGACTTTAAAACAGCCCGTCAATATCATACACATTTACCTCGCAGTCTTAAAACACTTACACGACAAGATCTAATTGACTTAGCCATGGTTAAAAGTGATAACTTTGCTGCATATACCCTTTGTTCAGCATATCCTGGTGGAATAAAAAATTGTATAGATGCTATGAACCTAAAGGCTAAGAATCTTGGTATGACCAGCACATATTACACTGACCCTACTGGTTTAGAGGAAACTAATGTTAGCACTGCACGTGACTTAATTAAACTTATTATTATGGCTAAAAGTTATCCGGAGATAGTAGGAGCCACTAAACCTAGTGTTGAGATTAAAGTAAAGAAACATTGGTATCAGGCGTTCAACACAAGCCCTATTGTTAGACAGCATGACGATGATGTTGTTGTGAGTAAAACAGGATTTATTAATTCAAGTGGTGGATGTTTGGTAATGCTAATGAATACACAGTTAGGCCAGCGTATAATTGCCCTACTAGGAAGTCGTAATGCTCGTACACGGTTTCCGGAAGCGGAAGAGCTACTTAAAAATTAACCTTCGCCCGCGGCTGCGGTATGGTCATCTTCGCTTGGCTTTTTTGTGCGTTTTTTCTCAGCTTCAAATCCATGAACTTTCATGTTAATTTCTTTTTCAGCCTCTACACGTTCGTGTTCAATTGTTTTGCCACGTAAATGTAACACAGTATTGACCTTTTGATTAAGTCTAATCAAATCGTTGTCTAGCATACGTATACGATCAATAAGGGCAATTAGCACAGTGTTAGCATCACTGATAACTGGTTTAACTTCTTTTGTTGCCCACTCCCATACGTACTTGATAATTAGGCCCATGCCCACTGCCATGACAATGGGGAAGCCATACTTATTGATTAATTCTACAATATCCATACTTTATCCTAGAAAAACAAGAAACAACCTTGTAACATTAACAGTATACCGACACCTGCTACAGCAAAACTCGACCAAAACAACATCATGCTAACTGATAAGATACTTGCTGATAGTAGTACAATTGACAGTTGATAAGCTGTGCCAGCATAGCCAATCCACGGTGATTTCTTTTTAGCTAGATCACGTTCTGCTTCTAATGCCTTGGCCTGATCAAACAATGCTTTCTTACCTTCTGCACCCTCATCATAGCTGGCCGCTTTTTCTGTAAACTTCTTAGCTTTAATTGGATCGTTAGTAGTTTGTGCGGCTAACTCATACTCAGTCTGTTTGATGCTTTTTGCTTGGTAAAAGTTCCAAATATCGTTAGATTTGATGGTGTTATTCATTACTTTTGAGCTCAAACCGCCACCATACCAAACGTTGAAGGCTAAGAGCGCAGCAAACACATTAATCACCATACCAGCTTTGTCTTTGATCTTTGCTTCACGTTCACTACGACTGCCCGCTGGTGGTTTAGGTGCGTCTGGGTCTTTGGGTTTTTTGTTTAAAATATTTAAAACAGTATCAATCAATGCCATTATATTATTCCTTAACTTACAATGCCAGTTCCAGTAGTTTCTGGCAATGTATAAAATTTGTTAATATATGTTACCCCATAATTTGCCTTCCATGCCGCAATATCTGCTAGGCATTGCGGGTCAGTTAATGCATTTTCTGATAACCATGCAGTCAATGTAGGTTGATCTTCGAATATAAATGTATATGTATATCCAGGTACACCACCGATTGCATTAAATCCTGCATAGGTAGTTAGGTTAGCTAACCAGTCACTGGCCTGTACACTGGCAGGCCAAGGGCCAACATTAATTGGGTCACTAACAGTTAAAACATAAAGTATTGCCATTTTTAATTCCTTATAAAAATATGTGGCCCAAACATAGACCTACTAGAAATCCTATTGCTACTAATATGATCATATCACGACTGTAACATATAGGTTGATTTTTAAGCCATCCTTTGGTATTATTCATTAATCTCTTCTCGCATCATTTTTACCGTCGGCACGTGCTATACGGTCTGTGTCTGGTTTTAATCCAAGTGCGTTACTTACAATAGTGTCGATACGTATAACATCGTGATTCATTGTTTTAACGCGATTGTCTAGGGCTGTAATGATACCGGCCATGCCCTTGATACTACCTAGCACGCCTTGTAATAATAGTTTGATTGTTAAGTAAACAAAATATCCGCCTGCCAATGCTACTGCAATAGGGAAACCTAAGTCACCTATTAATTTGAAAATGTCGCCCATAATTGCCCCTTCGAACTTCTTATTATATGAGTATTTAGTATCTTTTGGTTGACTTTTTGGTTAATTGAGTCTATAATGCTACACATACTAACAAGGAGCAAAACAAATGCAAACAATTAAACATAATTTAACAGTTGGCGACGATGTAAGTTACGGCTTTAATGGTGATTGGTATTATGCAGGTCGAGTTGCTCGTATTACTAAAAAGTATTTGACTACAGAACACGGTCAAAAGTTTTATCTTAAAGAATTTAAAACACGTGTATATGATGAAGCAACATTTGATCATGTAGATGTATTGAAAGAGTATTTTGTAAGCCTAGGTCATGGTACTTGGACACTTGTCAAAGGCCGTAAAGAAGAATTGAATCCACATTTTTAATTAGGTAGTAAGAACAATTGACCATAATCATGATTACCCGTAGCTTATACGGGCCGGAGTTGGTCGCCCGGGTTCCTTTATTCTGTAGCTATACGGAATCAATAAGCAATAGCGAAAGGCAATAGATAGTCATTGTGATAGTCCTATATCTATATTTTGGTTGACTTTTTGATTTTTTGATGCTATAATCTTACACATACACTAACAACACAGGAGCAACAAATGACAACAGTTAAAACGCAAGCAGATTTAGATTGGGAAATTCAAGCATACGGTATGTCAGAAGAAGCTGTTGATCGTATGGTAAAACAACAAGCGTTTCCAGGTCAAGAAATGATGTTTGCTGCAGGTATGTTAAGTGATGCGCAACAAATTATGGATCCAGAGTTTAATGCAGATGGATGGGTAAGTCCGGAAACTGCTAACCGTGCTCGTCAATATATGAATATTGCCAAGTACATTATGTTTAACCTAGCAGAAATGAAAGCAGCGGCGTAATTATGAAAACAAAAGAAGAATTGGCTGTAGAAATTTTAATGACAGCAGAACTTGATGATGCCAGCGAAGAAGGCTTTATTCAAGTCGATCCAAATTTGTTGTTTCAGTTCTATGTTCTTAACAACACTAAAGAAAAGGTAGCTTAATTATGATGCGTCCAGGTACTTATTATGTTGGTGATTTATGTTATGTCATGCACCCACAGTGGAAGGAAGTCTGTAACCTAATGTTTGCTGTAGATGGTCCAGGGGTGTTAGATGGTGAGTTCAATCTTGCCAATGGTGTACGGTTTGCTTTACATGGTACAGCCCACGGTGATGGCGTTTACCAAGATCAACAGGGTCGAGAGTATCCAGTAGATGCTGGCCTAATTGGCTGTATCCGTGTCGAAGATGTATACGATCCAGAATGGTGGTTACAAGGTATGCAGACTGTGGTATTTGACAAACCGTTTGAAATAGTGTATACTGACGGTATCATTAATTTTGTTACTAATGATGGCAACATTGTTATTGAAATTGACACAGATCCAGTTTATGACGAAGAAGAGGAGTATGCGTAATGAAAAAAGTATTTGCAGCGGCAGTTGGTATTATCGGGTTAGTTGTCCTACTTAGTTTCTTATTAAGTTGGCCGATTATGTGGTTATGGAATAATGCCCTAGTAGGTGCAATTGATGGCATTCATACTATTAGTTGGTTACAGGCCTGGGGTATTGGTGTGTTGTGTGGTATGTTGTTTACATCACATTCCAGTTCTAAGTAGTTAATACTTTATATACATCATCATAGGCTACAGTGCTATCATTGTAGCCTATTTCCTTATATAGACTCTTAGTGTTATCTAATAATTCTCGTGTAATTATATGTTTAAATTCACCATAAAAATGATGGAAGTTATATTCAACTATAGGTTCAATTTTACGCATAACTTCTTGTTTATTTTCGACACTTAAAGTACAGTACCATACCAACTGATTAACTACTGCATCTATTCGACTATCTGGATCCTGTATTTGATCATAGCTTTCATCTATGATGCTGTCAAATGTTTTAAATCCGTAACTCTTCAAATATGCCAAATTACCCGGTGCCGCTACTAACATAAATGGCTGTTTCATTACAATGGGTTTAAATATCTTTTCTGTCAAATGTAATTTATCATAGTAAAACACAGTTTCAGTCACTACATGCCAAAAACTATCGTTAGCGCAACGTGGAATATCTGCACTGGCACTACCTAATACATGCTCGTTGTCTATAATTAATGGTCGGCTGGGCAGATGTAGTTTAATGTGATTGATAGCCTTAGTTGATAACTTAGTATTGGAATCTGCAATCTCTTCCTGCCAAGTAGCCTGTTCAGTAGATAATCCAAAACTAACTTGTCCGTGTTCTAACAGTAGTTCTTCAGATAATCGACTAACAAAGTAACAACGATAGCTACGATCATTTGATACTAAACGATTAAACGTTATATAATCGTACGTGTAGTCTTGAATTACCTGTTTACTGTAGTTAAGAGAATAGAAACCACGATACCAATCTAAGGCCGCAAATCCATGGAAGAAGTAATATAAATCTTTTATATTGTATCGACGGAGCAGTTCCGTTTTTAATTGAGAATATTCAGTGTTAACAAGAATATGTTGCCTATTTTGTACAATATCTAAGTTAGCTAAAAGGAATGATTTATCTTGATCTGTTAGCTCAGTACTTTTGTTTATTAAATCAGCAATAGTATCATTATCATTGGGCAGTGGGGAAATAAATTGATCTAAATATTTTTCAATGAATGGCAAGATTAGAGGTTCTTGATCATAGAACAAAATTTTATTAGGTTCTCTATGCGCCGTAAATACAGTATAGTCTGCCGCATCAATATATCCGTTAAGGAACAGATGCACAGCAAAATCTTTCTTTACTAAAGAGTTTTTGAAAAATTCATATACATGATCAATTTGGAGCATTAATGTCAACTCAATTAAAAACAGTAGGATTCATTGGAATCGGTAAACTTGGCCTAGCCTGTGCTGAAGTAATGGCACAATCATATGATGTTACTGGCTATGATATTTACCCACGCACATCAGACAAGATTAAGATATCTGATACATTAGAAGGTGCAGTCAAGGATAAAGATGTTATCTTTGTAGCAGTACAAACACCTCACGATCCAATTTATGATGGTAGTCAGCCCATTACCCATTTACCTAATAAGGACTTCGACTATACTATTGTAAATCAAGTTTTGGCAGATATCAACCAGTACGTAACACAAGACCAAATCGTTGTGTTAATATCTACTGTATTACCAGGTACCACTCGTCGTGAACTACGCCAGCATATTACCAATGCACGCTTTATCTACAATCCATACTTAATTGCCATGGGTTCAGTTAAGTGGGATATGGTCAATCCTGAAATGATTATCATTGGCACAGAAGATGGATCACTAACTGGTGATGCACAACTGCTTAAAGACTTCTACGCTCCACTTATGGAAAACGATCCACGCTATGCTATAGGTACTTGGGACGAAGCAGAAGCAATTAAGATTTTCTATAACACATTCATTTCAACCAAAGTTGGTCTAGTTAATATGATACAAGATGTTGCTATTAAAAACGGCAACATGAATGTAGATGTTGTCACTGATGCACTAATCAATTCCACTATACGTATTATCAGTGGCAAGTATATGACTGCTGGTATGGGTGATGCTGGTCCTTGTCATCCTAGAGATAACATTGCCCTACGTTGGTTAGCTGAAAATCTAAATCTAGGCTACGATATCTTTGACACAGTCATGCACGCACGTGAACAACAGGCACGCAACATGGCTCTATGCCTACACAAATATCAAGTGAATACAAAATTGCCAATTATCATTCACGGCAAAGCCTATAAGCCAGACGTGGATTTTTTAGATGGTAGTTACAGTTTATTAATTGGCAGTTACTTAGATGAGTTTGGTGCCGACTATTCATATGCAGATCCCTTGACAGGCGATGTTGTGAAAGATGATACTGTGGCCATTGTATTGTTGGCACATAATCGACAAATTACCTATGGATATACAGGTGAATTACCAGAACAACAGCTATATTTTACTCCAGGTTCTGGCAGTGTCATTGTAGATCCATGGCGTAGATTTAAAACAGACAATGCCACAATCAAAGTTATTCATTATGGGAATACACGTGGACAGATTTAATATAGAGCCAGTCTGGGGTAATGAACATCAGCAGTTGGACTATAGTAAAGAACCGTTTAACAACCTCAGCGACACCGCACGTTGGACTACTATGGGATTTGCTGACAACTTTGTAGGTGCCATGTGTGATATGCGCAAGACACAGCCTAGGTGGAATAATCGTATTATTTCTTACTTTGAAGAACAGCTAAAGTGGAAAGATGTATGTACCAGTTACTATCGTATGGATCCAGGTACTATACTTCCTAATCATCAAGATACTTACCAACGTTATATTGAAGTATTCGAATTAGAAAATACACAGCAAAGCATTTATCGTGCTATTGTATTTTTAGAAAATTGGGCCAGTGGTCATTATCTGGAAGTAGCAGGTGAACCTGTTACAAAATGGTCAGCTGGTGATGTTGTCTCTTGGTGGTATGATACTCCACATCTAGCGGCCAATATGGGATATACTCCTAGGTACACACTACAAGTTACAGGACACGTATGATTTTAAGTACTAAGAATGAATGGGGCAAATTGCGTAGCATAGTAGTGGGATCAGCTACACACGCCAATTGGCCAACTACTGATCCTGTGTTTTCACAGGAACATCTAAAGACCACTTGGAAAGAAACATCAGTACCTAGCGGTGCAGTACCTCAACATATTATAGACGAAGCTAACGAAGATCTTCAAGATCTAGCCAATGTATTGACTAAATTAGGAATAGAGGTATACCGCCCTAAAGACATGGACTTTGTTGCTCTTAACGGTATGTACAATTATTGTCCACGTGATAGATTGTTAATTGCAGGTGACTGTGTTATTGATCCTGCTATGATGTATCCCTGTCGTGATCAAGAGATTAAGGCTCTGGATTTTGTAGTAGATGCTGCCCGTACTATTTGTCCTATGCCCAGAAATCAAGGATACGTAATGGATGCGGCTAATGTATGTCGTTTAGGCGACACTTGGTTATATCTATTAAGTGCCAGTGGTAATCAATTAGCCCTAGATTGGCTACGTAGAAAATTACCTAATATCACAATTGAAGCATGCGACTTCTACAGTGGAGTACATATCGATTCTACTATAGTGCCATTGCGTGAAGGATATGTGGTATTGAATGCCAGCCGTGTTAATCAGGTCAACTGCCCCAAGGCCTTTAATGGCTGGGAAAAGTTATGGGTCAGCGATGTAACTGAACAAAGTTTTTATGAATATCCCTATGCCAGCAAGTGGATTGGATTAAACATGTTGAGTGTTGATCCTAATACAGTTATTGTTGACAAACAACAATATCAACTTATGGATGACTTAGATCGCAGTGGATTTACAGTAATACCTATGCAGATGCGGCACGCCCGCACCTTGGGCGGAGGGTTCCACTGCGTTACGCTTGATTTAGTTAGAGAATAACTAAATATTTGTAACAATTGGAAACATTATGCCGCATACGTTCGCGACCTATACAAATATATTTGTAACTGCATTAGAATTTAATCCACGCAGTCAAGATATCATCAATAAAAAACAAGAGATTATATCTGCTGTATCTACGCACTATAAATCCAATCCCACTAACATTCTGTTTGTTGGGTTCAGTCCAGCTATCTTAGGTACAACGTATAAACAAATCTTTATAACGCATATCACAGATGAAACAAAAAAATTCCTTACTAAGGCAGGTATTAAATACACATATATTGAACCTAAGGATTTGGTAAAATATAAAAAACAATTCAGTTGGGTAATTGCCGGTGATGAATATTTCACTTTTGCTCGAACCGAAGAAGAACAGCGTGCAGGTGTAGAAGCATTAGCTGATTTAGCTAAAGAATTGATTTTAACTACTCTACGTGATTATAAGAATCAAGACTTTAAAGAGCGTGAATTTAGTCAACCATTAGCAGTACATAATCAAAAAGATCATAAGATATTCTTAGAATATAATAATTATGATTTTAATGATAAAAATGCCTGGGATACTACAGTATACGAATTGCAAGATAAAACTCTAGCAACATATGGTCCATTTGCTAGACGCAATATGTTTTTTAAACAGTTGGCAAAATTTAGTATTGATGCAGGTGCTAAGAATTTTTATGTACATAAGAATCTAATGTATAAAAGTCTCATTAAAAAGAATTATGAGCATGTAATATCAATTAGTTTTTAATTAGTTTTTCAAAGAGATTATGGATATCAACGAACAAATACAATCAATCGCCGCCGGTCTAATAGATAACCTTAAGGTTTCTATTGAGCAAGAACTCCAAGACAAAGTAACAGCCGAAGTTATTAACAAAGTTGCCAGCGCAGAATTGGATGCGTTAATTAATCAACAGGTAGTTGCACAGATTAATAAGAGATTTGAAGACTATAATTTTGTTGATGTCACTGATAATAAATTAGATGGTATTGTAGCACAGGTCACTGACACAGTGACTAAATCATTGATGAACAATGCATCTGTACAGGTCAATGATTATGTAAGTCAGAAATTAGCACAACTTGATCTATCTAGTATTATTAACAGCCTAGTAGACAGTAAAATTGCCGGGTTTATTCGAACACAGGTTTTTCCACCTAACAGTATTCCGCAGACAAGTATTAACTTTACTGGACTAAGCATCAGCGGTGATAATATCAAAGGTGGTATTATAGAACAGTTCGGCAGCACTGGTATTGAAGATCGTGCCAGCTTTGTGCAATTAACTCTAATGGATCATGCCAGCGCATTTGAAGGACCTGTATTTGCTCCTTCACTGAAAGTTACTGGCAATGTACTAATATCGGGTACATTATCTATTGCTGATATAGATACTTCTAGTCCAGCAATTGCAAAACTTATAGAAGAAACAAGTCTAGCAGTACAGGGCAAACTTAATACTGATCTTTTTACTGGATTTAGTAATACTATATTCGATAAGATTAAGAATGATGGCCTTGATCTAGACCGAATCACACAAGGTGGTAAAACTATTGTAGCAGGTAATCAACTTGGATATCATATATCAGATACTAACATACAACGTTTAGGTATTGTTAGAGATTTGCAAACTACAGGCGAATCATACTTATGCGAAACTTTATATGCAACTAAAGGACGAGTTGGAGTTAATACCATGGAGCCTAGTTCAGCGTTAGCAGTATGGGACGAAGAAGTAGAAATAACTATAGGTAAACGTGGACAAGATCTAGCATATATAGGCACTGCTCGCCATCAAACTGTAGTTTTAGGCAGTAACAATAAAAACAATATTACGTTGAATACTGATGGTAGTGTTAAATTTAATAGTGTTTTAATTAATGAAACTAAAATGATCTCAGCTACCTCTACACCAAATTATGAAGGTAAATTAGGACAAATTGCTTGGAACGAATCACCCGACATAGGAAGTCCTGTTGGTTGGGTATGTATTGGCGGAGTACGTTGGGCTAAGTTCGGTATATTGCAATAACAGTTGACAAAACTATAATATACTGCTATAATAGCCTTATGAATACTACAAAACGCATAGGCTTTGCTTGCAAGTGGATCGACAGGCCAGATCAGGTTGAAGGCATCAAACCTCTTGATGATGCTAAACAGTACAATACTGGCACCACCACAGTGGCCTGGCTCAATCGGCAGACACGCGATGTAGCTGAACAACGCTTGTGGGACTTGATGGTACAAAACATTGAAAGCACACGCAAACTAATTGAAAGAGTAGGTAATCTAGATGAATCCCTTCGAATGGTACGATTGTCAAGTGATCTTCTTCCTGTTTATACTGAGTCTAGCTGGCGTTATTATTGGCAACTGGCTGACGTCCGCAATTATTGTGAACAAGCGTTCAGTCAAGTGGGTAGCAGTGCTCGTAGACTTGGGGTGCGCTTATCTTTTCATCCGGGTCAATTCTGTTGTATTGTCAGTGATAACCCAGAAGTTGTTCACAGAAGTATAGAGGAACTCGAATACCACACAGATATGATTCGCTGGATGGGATATGGGCAGAAGTTTCAGGACTTTAAGTGTAATGTTCATCTCAGTGGTCGATTAGGAGTTGATGGATTTGATGCTGCCTGGCAACAAATGACACCCGAATTACGAAATTGTTTAACTTTAGAAAACGACGAGTATCAAAAGAACATCGACGAACTAATCAAACTCAAAGATAAAGTAGCCATTGTTTTAGACATACACCATCATTTGATTAGTGACAGCGAATATATTACTATTGACGACTATAGAATTAAACATATTATCGACAGTTGGAGAGGTGTGCGCCCTGTGATACATTACAGCCAATCGCGTGAAGAATATATTAGCAATTACAGCGACAGTATTCCAGAAATGTTTACTCTATTAGAGCATACTAAGAAAGCTAAACTACGAGCACACAGCGATTTCTACAATAACATACACATCAATACCTGGGCATTGACTCACTTAAAGTGGGCAGACATAATGGCAGAAAGCAAAGGTAAGAACCTTGCTTCACTACAATTGTTTAATCAATGGCAGGGATCCATCTAAAACGGATCTCACCAGCATCATCTGTATATCGTTGACGTTTTAACCCTGCGTATTTGATCTTTTTAGTTTTAACACCAGCTTTAGTTCTTGCTGAACGCTGTTCTGCTGTCATGTTAGCATTACGTTTAGCGGCACCTTTCTTATATGATTCTTTAGCCGCATCACTCCGCTTTTCACCTTTACGGTTCTTAAGAGATTGAATTTGATTTGCTCGTTGTACAGGGTCTGCCCAACGCTCGACCATCGATTGTGCTATGGCAGCCAAGCCTCGAGGAGTTTTGTTATTTTTGCCTCGGTTAGCATCGCCGCACTTCTTTCGATTTTCTTTGGTGTGTGTTTTGTTGTAAAATCCATTGTCCTCTCCTTTCAACACAGGTGGATGAGCATTAGGGGTAATGTTGGTTAAATTAGCTAATCCAATATTGCTAATTATTTGTTCTTCAAGTAGTTGAGATTCTGTTTTGGTTAGATTAATATGTAGCAATTCCACAATCACTTCCAACCCTAATGCTTGTATTTTTTGGATTATACGATCTTTATGCGGATTGATACAACCGCTCTTAAATGATGAATGTGACCAAGCTCGTTTTCCTTTTCCTTCACCGATGTAAAAGGGTTTATTTGTTCTTGGATCTACTAATTGGTATACATAATAGCTGTTCATATATGTATTTAGTGTTTTGGCAAGAAAAACACCTTTCTATTGACATTCATCATCTTCTATGCTATAATACTAACATACGCTAAAAACTTGGAGTTGGTATGAAATACCTATATATTGGTTGGTGTGACGAAGGTAACTGTGATAAAGTCTGGGGCATTATTCTTCTGAAGGAAGCAGTTAATGGATACTTTGGCGGACCTGATCCCCAAGGCGAGATGCCAGAGTACCAGTGGCCTAAATATCTGACATTTTGGGGAAGGCGAGGAGGCAAATTGCAAACCAAAATTTGGCAAGGCACAAATTCGACTGCACGATATGAATTTGAGAAAAAGCTCGACAAAGGCTACAGACAAGTTTTTAAGGAACAGCTAAATGAAGTCTACCCGGAGTTTGAGCAGAACTTAGAGAAGTCTGCATTCTGGGCTTTAATAGCAGATTAAATAATATTTTGAAATTGCGTGCAAAAGAATTGGAATTAGTATAATGGGCGCAACATGGACACCACCTAGATATGTTGACTATCCTGTTACAGGCTTTACCTGGGTAAAACTATTTGCTTGGTTACCTAGACAATTAGCATCAACTGGTAAATGGGTTTGGCTCACTGAAGTCTATTTAGGCCAACGTAGAATCAGTGGACCGGGCGATGATGTTGTTATACGCAAGTATCTAACTCCAGAAGAGTTTACTTGGGAAATGCTATTAACAGAGTCTTAAATACAGTATGCAAATATTATTTGGATTAGTCGGTTCTAAACATTGGTTAGCTGGTCTAATCTTCTTTATATACGATTTACACTTTAGTCTTACAGTTTGGTCATTGTATGTACATCGTTATCAAGCACATAGGATAATTGATGTCAAACCTCCGTTAGAACAATTCTTTAGACTTTGGTTGTGGTTGCATGCTGATCATGGTTGGGGCAAGCGTTGGTCAGCCAGCCATAGAAAACATCATGCCACTTCGGATTCCTCAGAAGATCCAAACAGTCCGCAATATTATTCTTTACGAGAATTATTAACTTGGTGGCCACTAAGTCCAGGCAAGGCTAATTATATCAGTCCAGAAGATATACAAAAATACGGTAAGAATATAGAAAATCATAATGATTGGATAGAACTTAATTTATATAAAAAATATCCACGCCTAGGGTTAAGTATTGTTTGTTTTAGTTTAATACTATTTTTTGGATTGCCTGGGGTTATATATGCAATTATCGCTTGGTTTTGGATGAGTGTTATAATTGTTATTATAGGTAATTGGGCACAGCATAAGATTGGTTATAGTGTCAAGGACAATAAGGATCATTCAAAGCAATTTTTACCAATTGGATTTTTATGGGGTGGCGAAGAACTACATGCAGGCCATCACACCTATCCAAGTCGTGCCAATTTTGCTGTCAACTGGTGGGAATTAGATTGTGGTTACTTGTATATTAGATTGTTCAATTTCTTAGGTTTAATCAGAATAAAAGGTAGTAGATAATCTACTACCCTTCATAGTTAATTACTTCTTAGCTGGTTTTGATGATTTAGGTGCTTGTGGTTTAGCTTTAGCTGGTTGTTGAGCTTTAACTACGTTATTGCCACCTTTAGTAGCACCTTCAGTGACGCTAGATGGTGATACACCAACTTTAGCCAATGATCCGCCTGCTTTTTTGTTGCCGTGATATGGACGACGTTTCTTGTTAGCAGGTTTTGGTGCTGTAGCTGCCGCAACTGCTTTAGCACCTGTTTCGCCAATGGCCTTGACCTTGTTTACAGGTTTAGCTGGTTCGATGTAAGTAGCTGTCGGTGTAGTAACAGTAGGCACATTACTTGTAGCAGTGGCTACTACAAAGTCAACTGCCTTGGCTTGTGGAGTTAGAATTTCTCTAACTGTTTCTTGTGTCTTAGTTGGTTCTGCAGAACCAAAAAGTACTCTTTTGATAAATTTAATCATTGATTAATCTCCTTGTAATGTATTTAAGTTTAATTTAATTATTGAAAAAATTTCTTAAAGAATTGCTAACATTCCCTGACCAATCTGTTTCCATCATCACTCGACGATTGTGTTCAGTGATTGGTCTGATCTTGGTTAAGATTTCTTCCTGGGGTTGACTCATTAAATATCTCATTTGCATTATAGCCATAGACCAGCGTGTATTATTGTCTATTTCTAAATCATATGATTCGTCAATGATACCATCAAATGTTTGAAACCCTAATTGACGTAAATTTTTTAAGTAGTGACGTCCACCGAGCATAATAAACAAACGTTCTGCCATGATTGGTTTGCATGTTTTTTCAGTGAAGAACGTATAGTGGTTTTCAATATTAGTTTCAGCAATTATACTATATGCAGTTTGATTGTAAATGCTAATCGGCACAACCTGACTTAGGCTCATACGCCTGTCACAATATTTTATTCCAGTAACAGTCCAATTAAAATCATGTTCTGGTAATTCCATTTCTGGTTCAACAATAAATCCTTCTGTACCGTGATTGACTATAGATTTGGTGTTGAATTCTGTCAAGTAGGTCATTATAACTTGATCAGTTAGATTATTATTGCGAACGTAGTCATATATTCTAGTTCTATGTGGCTTAGGTTGTCCTAATAAAATATCAAAATATTTAGGTTTTACTGTGTAGGGATTTAATTGTGATAATATATCACCTTGACGATAATAACTACTGGTAGTAGCAAACCAATCCATCCAATGATAGGTATCTATACCTACAGCAAATCCGCAGATTAAGTATCGCATTTGAGGTTGGGAGAATCTATTCATAAAATCAACTATTTGAGTATGCACCTCTGATATTAACACTGAAATAGTTTTACAGTGATTTAACATTAAAGTAACAGTGTCGTCAAATGAATTATGTTGGTCTTGATAATATGGAAAGCAAGCATGAAATACAGCATGTTTATTTGTATCAACTACTGCGATGAATTCGTTTATATCTCTATAGATATTAACCAAAGGATTATTTAATTTTTTTATGTTCCATTCGCTGACATCGGTATCAGCATATACGTGTACTAAATTGTTCATACAACTATTTACTTGACATTTTGGTTAAATGAATGTATAATGATTTTATTGAAATTAGGAAAGGTCGATCATGGGTTTAGACATGTATGCTTATGTTGCTGCACGTGCTGGGCAAGATAA